>OIYY01001753.1_pt1 | contig 10487 bp, 9 predicted proteins | sample 1588341 | NCBI WGS metagenome assembly OIYY01 (sample SAMN03283287) | human gut metagenome | biome: human-associated habitat; material: feces | host: Homo sapiens | place: Peru | collected 2012
TACCTTGGTGAGAAGGTAACAGAGGCTGTTATCACAGTTCCTGCTTACTTCAACGATGCACAGCGTCAGGCAACCAAGGATGCAGGTAAGATTGCAGGTCTTGATGTAAAGAGAATTATTAACGAGCCTACAGCAGCAGCACTTGCTTATGGTCTTGACAATGAGCAGGAGCAGAAGATTATGGTATATGACCTTGGTGGTGGTACATTCGATGTATCTATCATTGATATCGGTGACGGTGTTATCGAGGTTTTAGCTACCAACGGTGATAAGAAGTTAGGCGGAGATGATTTCGACCAGAGAATTACGGACTACATGCTTTCTGAGTTCAAGAAGAATGAGGGCGTAGACCTTTCTAACGATAAGATGGCTCTTCAGAGATTAAAAGAAGCTGCAGAGAAAGCTAAGAAAGAGTTATCTTCTGCAACAACAACCAATATCAACCTGCCATTCATTACTGCAACAGCAGAAGGACCAAAGCACTTTGATATGAACTTGACAAGAGCAAAATTCGATGAGTTGACACATGACTTAGTAGAAAGAACAGCAATCCCGGTACAGAACGCTATGAAGGATGCAGGCGTAACCAATGCAGACTTAGGTCAGGTATTATTGGTTGGTGGTTCTACACGTATCCCGGCTGTTCAGGATAAAGTAAGACAGTTAACAGGCAAAGAGCCAAGTAAATCCTTAAACCCGGATGAGTGTGTAGCACTTGGTGCTTCCGTACAGGGTGGTAAACTTGCAGGAGATGCCGGCGCAGGCGATATTCTTCTTCTGGATGTTACTCCATTGTCACTGTCTATCGAGACCATGGGTGGAGTTGCAACAAGACTGATTGAGAGAAATACAACAATTCCTACAAGAAAGAGCCAGATTTTCTCAACAGCAGCAGATAATCAGACAGCAGTAGATATCAACGTAGTACAGGGTGAGCGTCAGTTCGCAAGAGATAACAAATCCCTTGGACAGTTCCGTCTGGATGGTATCCCACCAGCACGTCGTGGAGTTCCTCAGATTGAAGTTACTTTCGATATCGATGCAAACGGTATTGTAAACGTATCTGCAAAAGACTTAGGAACCGGAAAAGAACAGCATATTACAATTACTGCCGGATCTAACATGTCTGATGCAGATATCGATAAAGCAGTAAAAGAAGCAGCTGAATTTGAAGCACAGGACAAGAAGAGAAAAGAAGCAATCGACACCAGAAATGATGCAGATTCCTTCGTATTCCAGACACAGCAGGCATTAGACCAGGTTGGTAATAACCTTGATGCAGCAGATAAATCTGCAGTAGAGGCTGACTTAAATGCACTGAAAGCTTTAGTAGATGCAAATCCACAGGCTGAAAACATGACAGATGATCAGGTTGCTGAGATGAAGGCAGCAAAAGAGAAACTGATGGAAAGTGCACAGAAAGTATTTGCTAAGATGTATGAGAATGCTCAGGCAGCTCAGGGAGCCGCTGGTGCAGGTCCTGATATGGGAGCAGGTGCAGCCGGTGGAGCAGCTACAGGTTCCGCAGATGATGATGTAGTAGATGCTGATTACAAAGAGGTATAATTCTACAGATAAAGAAACAGTAGAAAGGGTTGGCAGTTTTACTGTCAACCCTTACAAACGGTAAAGAGGGAATAGATTATGGCAGAACAGAAAAGAGACTATTACGAGGTCTTAGGCGTTGATAAGAACGCAGATGACGCAGCAATAAAAAAAGCATATCGTGTCCTTGCCAAGAAATATCATCCGGATATGAACCCGGGGGATAAAGAAGCAGAAAAGAAATTCAAGGAAGCATCTGAAGCATATGCGGTACTGAGTGATCCGGAGAAAAGAAGACAGTATGACCAGTTTGGTCATGCGGCCTTTGATGGAGGTGCCGGCGGAGCAGGCGGATTTGATTTCTCCGGTATGGATATGGGAGACATTTTTGGAAGCTTTGGAGACATTTTTGGAGATTTCTTTGGCGGCGGAAGACGCAGCAGCAGCAACGGACCGATGAAGGGAGCCAATGTACGTGCCAGTGTCAGAATTACATTTGAAGAGGCAGCATTTGGCTGTGAGAAAGAAATTGATTTAGTATTAAAGGATGAATGTAAGACCTGCCATGGTACAGGTGCAAAGCCTGGAACCAGTCCGGAGACCTGTAGCAAATGTCAGGGAAAAGGAAAAGTGGTATATACCCAGCAGTCCTTATTTGGTATGGTACAGAATGTACAGACCTGTCCGGAATGTAACGGAAGCGGTAAAATTGTTCGTGACAAATGTCCGGACTGTCGTGGAACCGGCTACATTGCCAGCAAGAAGAAGATTAAGGTCAGCATTCCTGCCGGAATTGATAACGGTCAGAGTGTAAGAATCCGTGAAAAAGGTGAGCCGGGTGTAAATGGTGGACCAAGAGGAGACCTTCTGGTAGAAGTAGTAGTATCCCGCCATCCAATCCTTCAGAGACAGGGCATGGATGTATATTCAACAGCACCAATCAGTTTTGCACAGGCAGCACTGGGCGGAGAAGTAAGAATTACAACCATCGACGGCGATGTGGTCTACGAAGTAAAACCTGGTACACAGACCGACACCAGAATCCGTCTGAAAGGAAAAGGAATCCCGTCCCTGCGTAACAAGGCAGTCCGTGGTGACCAGTATGTTACACTTGTGGTTCAGGTTCCGACCGGATTAAATGAAGCTGCAAAAGAGGCACTGCGCCAGTTTGATGCAGAGACCGGTAATTCATTAAAGACACAGAATGGTGCGGCAGGCACGAAAAAGAAAAAGGGATTTATGGGAAAAATTAAAGAGTCCTTCGATGATTTATAAAAATGATAAAGCTGTTTCCTGAAAAATGGAGGCAGCTTTTTTTACGCGAGTAGCGAGAAAAATCGCATGCTTGCATGCAGATTTGACGAGCACCGCGATAACTCGAGAAACTCGCAAAGCGTGTTTCTCGTAGTTGCGTATTGTGATAACTCGGGAAACCTGCAAAAGTGAGTTTCTCGTTGTTGCATTTTGTGACAACATATTGTATACTGTTTCTGATTCATAAGTTTTTTGTAACCATATGTTGATTTAGGCAATCGTTTATGAGACAAGGAGAGAGATTTATGAAGCAGCATAACAGCGCTGTGATTAAGAAGGATGCAGCACAGTTTGATAAATGGTGTTTTCAGCAGACTGTGGAACTGGAACATACAAAAAGAGAACTGGAAAATTCCAAACGTGAGATGGAACGCCATCAGAGGGAGTTAGAACGCCAGAAGCGGAAATTCGAGATGGAGAAGAATCTTGAACAGGAGCGGATGAAGCGGGAACAGCATCTTTTTGACATGAAGTGGAAAATATTAGAAAGTGAACTTCAGAAACTTGCTGCCGAAAAGCAGAAAATGGAACGTCAGAGAGACTTTTACAGCAGAGTACATGAATTTGAACAGGAGAATAGAAGCCAATCATCCAATGTGGTGAAGGGAGAAATGTTCTTTATGGGCGTGGGCAATGAAAAATCATTGCGGAAGCGTTATAAGGATTTGATTAAAATATATCATCCGGATAATCTCAATGGAGACACCGGTACGATTCAGGAAATCAACCGGGAATATCAGGTACTGATGCAGAAACTGGAAGTAAAATATCAATAATAAGATTGCAATAATAGCACAGCAATGACATAGCAATAAACAGGAAAATCAGCGGGCAGAAGAAATATGTTCCGCTGATTTTGTGTTACAAGGAATAAGTAGGCGCCGCTGCGTATCTAAAGAAGCTGTCTGCTGGTTACTGTTGATTCCCTTATAGTTGCGAAAAATAAAAAGCTATGTTAAGATTAAAATGTTTGCTTTTTATAATAGAAGGTTAAGATAAGAACAGGAGCAGAAACTATGAAATGGGATAAATATACAATAGATACAACAACAGAAGCTGAGGATTTTATCAGCATGATGTTATCTGAAAATGGCATTGAAGGAATTGAAATCGAAGACAATGTGCCATTGACGAAAGAAGAAACAGGAGAAATGTTTATTGATTTTCCACCGGAACTTCCACCAGATGAGGGAAAGAGCAAAGTCAGCTTTTACTTAGAGGCTGGAGAAGACCATATCGAGACTTTAAAGGCAGTCCGCATCGGTTTAGAGCAGTTAAGAAGCATGGTAGAAATCGGAAGCGGAGATATTACCTCCAGCCAGACCGAGGATATCGACTGGATTAATAACTGGAAACAGTTTTTTCAGTCTTTTTATATCGATGATATTTTAATCAAACCAACCTGGGAACCATTAAAGGAAGAGGATAAAAATAAATTCTTAATCGAAATTGACCCTGGCATTTCCTTTGGAACAGGAAAGCATGAGACAACACAGCTTTGTATCCGCCAGATTCGGAAATATTTAAAAGAAGGCGAGCGTGTTCTGGATGTAGGATGCGGCAGCGGAATCTTATCCATTGTGGCATTAAAGCTTGGTGCAGGCAGCGTAGTGGGCACGGATGTGGATGGAGATTGTATCACATCAACCCATGAAAATATGACAGTCAATCATCTGGCAGAGAATTCAGGTGAATTTTATGTTGGAAACCTGATTGACGATAAAACATTTCAGGAAAAGATTGGCACAGGATATGACCTGGTAGTAGCAAATATCTTAGCTGATATTATTATTCCGATGGCACCGGCACTTTATCAGTGTGCGAAAGAGCAGGGAGTGCTTATTACTTCCGGAATTATTGATTTTAAAGAAAATGAAGTAAAAGAAGCCTTGAAACAGGCAGGCTTTGAAATCTTAGAAGTCAACCATCAGGGCGAATGGGTCAATGTAACCGCACGGAAAAATCAGAGGTAAAATAGATGCATCAGTTTTTTGTTGAAAAAAGCCAGGTGGGCAAAGAATATGTTACCATAACCGGAAGCGATGTAAATCATATCCGGAATGTACTGCGTATGAAAATCGGAGAGACGATTCGCATCAGTGACCGGGAAGGCGGCAATTATTTTTGTAAAATTGCAGAAACCGGAGAAAATTTCGTGCAGGCAGATATTGTATCTGTGGATGAAGAAGGAACTGAGCTTCCGTCTAAAATTTATCTTTTTCAGGCACTGCCGAAGGGAGATCGGATGGAGACAGTGATTGAAAAGGCAGTAGAACTTGGTGTCTATGAAATCATTCCGGTAGCCATGAAATACTGTGTGGTAAAGCTGGAAGGAAAAAAGGCAGCACAACGGGTACAGAAATGGCAGGCGCAGGCAGAGACAGCAGCAAAACAGTCAAAGCGCAGTATCATTCCAAAGATTCATGAAGTAGTATCTTTCAGGGAAGCCTTAAAGCTGGCAGAAAACTGTGATATCCGCTTAGTGCCTTATGAAAATGAAAATGGCATGGAAGGAACCAGGACAGTATTAGAGCAAATCGAACCGGGAAAGAGTATCAGCATTATGATAGGACCGGAAGGCGGATTTGCAGAGGAAGAGATTGCAAAAGCAAGAGAGACCATGCAGTCTATTTCCTTAGGAAGAAGAATACTTCGGACAGATACAGCAGGCATCTGCATGATTTCCATGCTGATGCTGCAATTAGAGAGTCGTATAGAAAGAAAAATACAGTAAGAAAGTGTAGAAAAATATGGAAGCATATCTGGATAATTCTGCGACCACCCGCTGCAGTGACCGGGCGTGTCAGGTGATGGTAGACCTTCTGACGAAGGATTATGGCAATCCATCTTCCCTTCATATGAAAGGAATTGAAGCAGAACGATTTGTTGAGACTGCAAAGAAGAAAATAGCAAAAACATTAAGAGTATCCGAAAAAGAAATCATCTTTACATCCGGTGGAACGGAGTCAAATAACCTTGCGATTATTGGTGCGGCAATGGCAAACCGCAGAGCGGGAAATCATATTATAACCACATCCATCGAACATGCATCCGTAGAGAATCCAATGGAATTCTTAAAGGAGCAGGGCTTTGAAATTACTTATCTTTCTGTGGATGAGAATGGAATTATTTCACTGGAAGCGTTAGAAGAAGCAGTGACGGAACAGACCATTCTTGTTTCCATGATGCAGGTAAATAATGAAATCGGAGCCATTGAGCCGGTTGCAGAAGCAGTAGAGCTTATTAAGAAAAAAAATCCGGATACACTGATTCATGTAGATGCAATCCAGTCTTATGGAAAAATGTATATCTATCCAAAGAAGCTTGGCATAGACATGCTTTCCGTCAGCGGACATAAGATTCACGGTCCAAAGGGAAGCGGATTCCTCTGGGTGAAGGAAAAGACGAAATTAAAGCCACTGATATTAGGCGGTGGACAGCAGAAGGGAATGCGTTCCGGAACGGAAAATGTACCGGCAATTGCAGGTCTTGGAGAAGCGGCAGAAGAAATCTATGAGAATCTGGATGAAAAGAGAGCACATCTTTACGGATTAAAGCAGCGTTTTATCGACGGAATCGAAAAACTGGAAGGAACCCATGTAAATGGAAAGACCGGAGAGGATTCTGCACCACATATCGTCAGCGTCAGCTTTGAAGGAATCCGAAGTGAAGTATTATTACATTCACTGGAAGACAGGGGCATTTATGTATCTTCCGGTTCAGCATGTTCTTCGAATAATCATGCAGGCAAACAGAAGGGAAGCAAGACCCTTAGGAATATTCATTTGAAAGAAAATCTTCTGGATTCCACACTGCGTTTTTCCTTCAGTGTGCATACAACGGAAGAAGAGATTGATTACGCATTAGAAGTACTGGGAGAGCTGCTTCCGGTATTGAAGAAATATACAAGACATTAAAAGAGAAAGGAAATCATATGTATAAATCATTTCTGGTAAAATATGGAGAAATCGGAGTAAAGGGAAAGAACCGCTACATTTTTGAAAATATGTTAATGGAGCAGATCCGCCATGCGTTAAAGACAGCAGAGGGTGAGTTTGAAGTAACCAAAGAGCAGGGAAGAATTTATGTCAATGTAGTATCCGATGACTATGATTATGATGAGACCGTAGAGGCATTAAGCCGTGTGTTTGGTATTGTGGGATTCTGTCCGCTGCTTCAGGTAGAAGATGAAGGCTTCGACAAATTAGCGGAGACAGTGGTAGATTATCTGGGTAAAGAGTATCCGGAAAAGAACTTTACCTTTAAGGTAAATGCAAGGAGAGCAAGAAAGAATTATCCTCTTGATTCCATGGAAATCAATGCTGAAATGGGTGGAAAAATCTTAGATGCATTCCCGGAGAGCAAAGTAGATGTGCATAACCCGGAGGTTATGGTCTGTATCGAAATCAGAAGCCTTATCAATATTTATTCCAAGGAAATTCCAGGGCCGGGTGGAATGCCGGTAGGTTCTAACGGAAAAGCAATGTTATTATTATCCGGTGGAATCGACAGCCCGGTAGCAGGTTATATGATTGCAAAACGTGGAGTAGCACTGGATGCAACCTATTTCCATGCACCGCCATATACTTCAGAACGTGCAAAACAGAAGGTAGTGGACTTGGCAAAACTGGTAGCAAGATACAGTGGACCAATCAACCTTCATGTAGTGAATTTTACCGATATCCAGCTTTACATTTATGAGAAATGTCCGCATGAGGAGCTGACCATTATCATGCGCCGCTATATGATGAAACTGGCAGAGCATTTCGCAAAAGAGAACCGCTGCTTGGGACTGATTACCGGAGAAAGCATCGGACAGGTTGCAAGCCAGACTATGCAGTCATTAGCGGCAACCAACGAAGTATGTACCATGCCGGTATACCGCCCATTGATTGGATTTGACAAGCAGGAAATCGTAGAAGTATCAGAAAAGATTGATACCTATGAGACATCTATCCAGCCGTTTGAAGACTGCTGTACTATTTTCGTGGCAAAGCATCCGGTTACCAAACCGAATATTGAATACATCAAGAAATCTGAAACAAAGTTAGAAGAGAAGATAGATGAACTGATGCAGACTGCAATTGATACGGTAGAAGTGATTCATGTAGAAGCAGAGTAGTGCATAAAGAACAAAGAATGTGCCTTGGCACATTCTCGCACCTGCGGCGGTCGCTTGCGACATCTACCTTATACGCCGCAGTGGCATCCTTGCGGAGCGTTTTTTACCTTACAGGAAAACAATTTCCTTTAAAGTAAAAAATCGTCTCTATATAAATATAGAGACGAAGTTATTCCGCGGTTCCACTCTAAGTAAAGCATTGCTGCTTTCCCTCAATACACGTAACGTGTGCTATTCGTTCCTGGCTACTTGCTTTCACCGGGACTGCTTCCGGAGGCACTTCATATACTTTGGAATCAAGACTGCTTTCAGCCGATGACAGTCTCTCTCTTTTATTCACGCATGTATACTACTCTTTCCGTTCACTGCATTTATCAATTCTTTTCTGAATCTTTTTAAATTCTTTTTACGCTACTAGTTTATGCACGAATTGCCATTTTGTCAATAGAAAAGTTATTTTCCGCATCCCGGACAGCCTGCACAATTTCGTTCACTGCCTCCCACTGCTATGCTGTTTTCATAGATACTTGAGATAGCACAGATTGCCTGGGAGCTGATTCCATCTTCGCTTCCGGTAAAGCCAAGCCCTTCCTCTGTGGTTGCCTTTACATTTACCTGACTGACGTCTATCTTCAATGCCTGTGCAATATTTTCTTCCATCTTCTCAATGTGTGGACGCATCTTTGGCTTCTGGGCAATAATCGTAGCATCGATATTATCGATGACATAATTTTCTTTCTCTAAAAGCTGTCCCACCTCTTCCAATAATTTTATACTGGAAATCCCCTCATATGCCGGGTCTGTATCTGGAAAATGCTTTCCGATATCTCCTAAAGCCGCTGCCCCCAGCAACGCATCCATGATGGCATGTAACAATACATCTGCATCCGAATGTCCCAGCAATCCAAGACTGTGCGGTATCTCCACTCCGCCTATGATTAATTTTCTTCCTTCTACTAATTTATGAACATCATATCCCATTCCAACTCGCATGTGATTACCTGCTTTCTTTTTTTCTTTTCAACTTTCCTCTGTTCCCGCTCTCGGGCTTTCGCCCTATCTCGGTCCAGCTCCGCAGTGCACGCGGGAAGCTGCTTCGCACCTTCCCGCTCTCGGGCTTTCGCCCTATCTCGGTCCAGCTCCGCAGTGCATGCAGGAAGCTGCTTCGCACCTTCCTGCTCTCGGGCTTTCGCCCTATCAAAAACAAGGAAAATCCAGCTTTGTCTGCAAGCAGCCAATCTGGATTTTTCTTGTTTTTGGCACTGCTCAATGCTTACGGACATTATACCACACTGGTGGTATTTTCTGATAGCTGTTTATAGATTTCTTTTTTCATATTATTTCCTGTTTTGCATCATACTATTGTATCAGGAGGTATTTTATGAATTCTAAAAAACTTTTTATCTGGGGTTTTCTCTTTGTGTCTATGATGGGAACCCTATTACATTTTGTCTATGAATGGTCCGGTAACAATTCCATCGTACGGCTTTTTGTGCCATGGAATGAATCTACCTGGGAACACATGAAGCTTCTGTTCTTTCCGATGCTAGCTCTTGTGCTGCTTCTCTTTTTCAAGCTTCCGGAACAAAGTCCGATTCCAGTAGCACTCTCCATTGGAACGCTGGTTGGCTTGGCATTGATTCCAATTCTCTTTTACACATACACCGGTGTGCTGGGCTTCTCTGTCATGGCAATTGATATTGCCATTTTCTACATCAGTGTTCTGGGTGCCTTTCTTACCGGATGGTTTCTGAAAGATAACTGTGAACTTGCCAATCGCAGGGGACTGCTACTTACCTGCCTTGTAATTCTTGCAATTCTGTTTTTTATCTTCAGTTACTATCCGCCTGAGATTGGGCTTTTTCAGGAGCCATAAGCTATTTTTAAATATAGAAGCAGGTAGGTAAGGGCTTTACAAGAAATTGGGCAAGAAACACTCTGTTTGCAGTGTTTCTTACCCAATTTGCTACGGTGCAATGCTTCTGGCTTCCCGGAATTGTGACTTTACTGAGCTAGATTGGGTAAAATAGCGGCTTTTTCTAGCTTTTTTGCCCAATTTGCTACAATGCGGTGCTTTCCGCTTCTGGAAATTGCGACTTTGCTAAGCTAGATTGGGTAAAATAACGGCTGTTTCCAGCTTTTTTGCCCAATTTGCTACAGTGCGGCGCTTTCCGCTTCTGAAAATCGCAGCTTCGCTGAGCTAGATTGGGCAAAACAACGGCTGTTTCCAGCTTTTTTGCCCAATCACAACTGTTCTATACGGGAACTAGACCAGAAGCACTCTTCGCTGCCCACGCGCCACCAAAATCCACCACTGGCAGATTCCACGCGCCAACAGAATTCACCACCTGCAGTTCTTTCCAGACGCCAGACCTTTTCTTACTACTCACGTAAAAAAGTGTCTTCGACACTCTCAGCTCCCCTGGCCCCTCATTCATGAGGGGAAGGGGGTTTCCTTTGTCTTTCTTTATTGTAAAATTCTATTATGAATATATTACAATCTATC
>OIYY01001760.1_pt1 | contig 10457 bp, 11 predicted proteins | sample 1588341 | NCBI WGS metagenome assembly OIYY01 (sample SAMN03283287) | human gut metagenome | biome: human-associated habitat; material: feces | host: Homo sapiens | place: Peru | collected 2012
GACAAACGGCGGAATAAAATGAGAAAAGGCTGTTTCAAGATAGGTGCAATCTGCCTTAACAATCCATTTGACTTGCAGATACCTTTAATGGTATAATCACCTTGCCAGGAAAATTTCATATTCATAGTTTTGCTTGAAGAACTAAGCGTGGCTTTTTATCTTTTGATAAAAACACACGCTTCTTTGTCATACGCTTGGTTCTTCCAAACTATGAAATTTTCCTGGCAGAAAGTTTGAAGCAAGTGTTTTTTGGGCGTAGCTTCGGCTACGCTCTTTTTGCTTTTCTGCGGTGATTTCAATGGATTATAAAAGCCAAACATGTTGTTTTACAGGGCATCGCAACATTGCCCCATATACGCCCGACATGGTCTTTGAACAGACGAAGGCTATCGTTACCCTGCTTGTTTCTAAAGGTTTCAAATACTTCGGCACAGGCGGTGCTTTGGGGTTTGATACCATTGCTGCACAGGCTGTTTTGTCGGTAAAAGAAACTCATCCCGAAGTTAAACTTATTTTAGTGTTGCCATGTGAAAATCAAACGAAATATTGGAAGCAACAAGATATTGATGTGTATAATGATATTAAGTCGAGAGCTGATAAGGTAAAGGTTCTTGCTCCGCATTACTATAACGGTTGCATGCAAAAAAGGAACAGACACCTTGTTGATTGTAGTTCTGCTTGCATTAGCTTTCTTACAAAGCACGAGGGCGGCACGGCATACACTGTTGATTATGCAAAACAAAAGGGTCTTTATTTAATAAATGTTGCCGACCGATGCAGTTGAACTTAACAAAAGGATTACTTATCTGACAAGTTTATATGGTGGAAAGTACGCTCCCTCAATGCTATAATAATTTATAGTTAAGGGGGCGTATTTATGTTTTCGGATAATTTATTATATTTGAGAAACCTTAAAGGCTTATCGCAGGAACAAGTTGCCGAAGCGGTTGGTATTTCTCGCCAATCGTATTCCAAATGGGAACAAGGAGATACTTTTCCTGATATTGACAAATGCGATAAGCTGGCAAAATTTTACGGCGTTACAATTGACTCGCTGATTCACGCCGATGAAAAAATAGGCAAAACAAAGATAGCACCTGCGCCTATCGGTAAACACCTTTGGGGAACAGTTACTATCGGAAGCAAGGGACAAATTGTAATACCGAAAAACGCACGAGATACATTTGATATGAAAGAGGGCGACCGTCTTGTTGTGCTTGGAGACGAGTCGCAGGGTATCGCTTTAATCAAAGCAGAAATTTTTGAAAAGCAAATGCAAGAAATGTTAGAGCGTTCGCAACGCTCTGCCGAATAACAAAATGGAGGTGAAAATTATGAAATGTCCGGAGTGTGGCAAAGAAATGAGAAACGGTTATTTGTTTTGTAGTAAAGACGGTGCTTTCAGCTTTGCAAATGAAGTACCGGGTGTGTTTACGGATGCGAAAAAAGCTGACGGATTTGTTAAGATTACCGAAGTCAAACCGAGTCACAGAACTAATATCGCCGCTTCAATTTGTGAGAATTGCAAAACTGTAATTTTTAAATATTAACACATTAATATTAAACGATGAAGGATAGCCGAGTTTATTTCTCGACTATCCGTATCTTTCCTTTGAACAGGGAGAACATAATTCCTTTTATTTTTCGGAAGAAATATTCAGCACGGTTAACCGCTCTAAAAATATTCGTGTAAGAGATAGAGCAACGCTGTTTAATCTTTTAATTGGATTAAACGGATATACGGTATGCAGCGGTGTGATTGATGAGGAATTGAACGGCGAGAATATTATAGCTGTACCGCTTGATGAAAAGAGCGAAATGCACATCGGATATATTACGCATAAAAATTTATTCGACACCAAGCTCAGAGAAATTTATATAAAGGAATTAAAAAAGTATACAAGTCAATATTAAGCAAACATTCACTTAAATCACTTTGATATAGCTTAAAACTATATCAAAGTGATTTTTTTATGTATTTTACAGATTCGGATTATGAAAGTATAATGGTTATCAGAAAAAATAAAAAATTAAGGAGATAAAATTATGTTTACATCTGTTATAGGTTATCCAAGAGTGGGTGCATTAAGAGAATTGAAATTTGCAACCGAAAAATATTTCAGAAATGAAATTTCTGCCGATGAACTGAAAAACACAGCAAAGGAAATCAGAAAAACACAATGGCTGCTGCAAAAAGAAAGCGGTCTTGATTTTATTGCGTCAAATGATTTTTCATTTTATGATAATATGCTTGACACGGCTGTTTTGTTCAACATCATTCCGAAACGCTACTCAGAGCTGGCTCTGCCGGAGCTGGGTACATACTTTGCAATGGCAAGAGGCTATCAGGGCGAAAACGGTGATGTGAAAGCGCTTGCAATGAAAAAATGGTTTAACACAAATTATCATTATATGGTTCCCGAGATTGATGATAAAACCGAAATCAGACTTACAGGCACAAAGCCGTTTGATGAATATATGGAGGCAAAAACACTCGGTATTGAAACAAAACCGGTTATAATCGGTGCGTTCACATTGCTGAAATTATTGAGATATACAGGCGAAAAAACCATACAGGATTACATAGATGCCGTATCAGCAGCTTATGCAGAACTGCTTGCAAAACACAGTGTGCTTGGTGTCGAATGGGTGCAGTTTGATGAGCCGTATCTTGTGCACGATTTAACGGATGAGGATATTGCGCTGTTTGAAAAACTTTATCATACAATTCTTGCAGATAGGGGAAATGTTAAGGTGTTGCTCCAGACCTATTTCGGTGATGTAAGAGATTGCTATCAAAATCTGACAGCACTTGATTTTGACGGAATCGGTCTTGATTTTATTGAAGGAAGAAAAACAGTTGAATTGATAAAAAAATATGGTTTCCCGAAGGATAAAATTCTTTTTGCAGGTGTAGTGAACGGCAAAAACATCTGGAAAAATAACTACAAAAACACACTTGCTATATTAAATACATTAAAGAATGAAACTATTAATACGGTTATCGGCACCTCCTGTTCTTTGCTGCATGTTCCGTATACTCTGAAAAATGAGACAAAGCTTTCCGCTACCTATACTAAGCATTTTGCCTTTGCACAGGAAAAGCTGGAAGAGCTTGCCGAACTGAAAATTCTTGCCGAAAAGGATAACTATATTGAAGAAAAGGCATTCAAAGAAAATGCCGAATGCTTTGCAGACAGAATAAACGCATATAATCCCGAAGTTCAGAAACGGGTAAGCGAGATTCGGGAAGATGATTTTACAAGACTTCCGGCCTTTGAAGAAAGAGAAAAAATACAGAAAAAAGAATTTGATTTACCTCTTTTTCCGACAACAACCATTGGCTCTTTTCCGCAGACAGCAGATGTTAAGGCGAACCGAACGGCTTTCAGAAACGGAAAAATAAGCAAAGAGGACTATATTACTTTCAACCGCAAAAAAATTGCCGAATGTGTTGCTTTGCAGGAAGAAATCGGGCTGGATGTACTTGTGCACGGCGAGTATGAAAGAAACGATATGGTTGAATACTTCGGCGAACAGCTTGATGGCTATTTGTTTACGGAAAAAGCATGGGTACAGTCCTATGGTACACGCTGTGTGAAACCGCCTATCGTGTGGGGAGATGTTGCAAGAAATAAGGCAATGACGGTTGATTGGTCTGTTTATGCGCAAAGTCTTACCGATAAGCCGATGAAAGGTATGCTAACAGGCCCTGTTACGATTTTAAACTGGTCCTTCCCCCGTGAAGATATATCCCTGAAAGAGAGCACATACCAGATTGCGCTTGCAATCCGTGACGAAGTGCTGGATTTGGAAAAAAACGGAATTAAAATCATTCAGGTTGATGAAGCGGCTCTGCGTGAAAAGCTGCCGCTCAGAAAATCAGATTGGTACAGTGAATATCTTGACTGGGCAATTCCTGCCTTTCGGCTTGTTCACAGCGGCGTTAAACCCGAAACACAGATTCATACACATATGTGCTACAGTGAATTTACGGATATTATTACAGCCATTGATGATATGGATGCCGATGTAATTACTTTTGAGGCATCCCGCTCTGATTTACTTATCCTTGACACACTGAAAGAATGTAATTTCAGGACAGAGGTCGGTCCCGGTGTTTATGATATTCATTCGCCAAGAGTACCGTCAGTAGAGGAAATCAAACAGGCTGTCAATAAGATGCTTGAAAAAATCAGTGCGGATAAGCTGTGGATAAATCCCGACTGCGGATTAAAAACAAGAGGAGTTGCAGAAACTGTGGCAAGCCTTAAAAATCTTGCTTTGGCTGCAAAAGAATTGAGAAATGAAAACGACTGAACTTTTTAAAGAAAAAACAGTATTATCCTATGAGGTTTTTCCGCCCAAAAGCACCGCACCGATTCGTACAATTTATGATACACTTTATGAATTAAAGGAACTGTCGCCTGATTTTATCAGTGTTACATATGGTGCAGGCGGCGGCAAAAACAGCAGTGAAACATTTAAAATAGCTGCTGCCGTAAAAAAGGATTACGGTATTGAAAGTGTTGCCCATCTTGCCTGTATAGGCTTGAAAAAGAATGATGTAAAAAGCAAGCTCAATGAACTGAAAGAAGCAGGCATTGAAAATATTCTGGCTCTGCGCGGGGACATTCCGAACGATGCTTTTGAAAAGGGAGATTTCTGCCACGCAAGTGACCTGATTTCTTTTATCAAAGAAAACGGCGATTTTAATATTATTGCTGCCTGCTATCCGGAGGGACATATTGAATCGCCAAGCAGGCTTGATGACTTGCGAAATCTGAAAATTAAGGTTGATGCAGGTGCAGGGCATTTGATTTCACAGCTTTTTTTTCAGAATGAGTTGTTTTATTCCTTTGTTGAAAGATGCAGAATAGCAGATATAGATGTGCCGATTGAGGCAGGCATTATGCCGGTAACCAATAAAAAACAGATTGAAAGGATGACTTCGCTCTGCGGTGCTTCGCTGCCTCAAAAATTCATTACAATGATGGAACGCTATGAAAATAATCCCATTGCAATGCGTGATGCCGGAATTGCGTATGCAATAAATCAGATTGTTGATTTGATTGCACACGGTGTTGATGGCATTCATCTTTATACAATGAATAATCCGTATATTGCAAAAAAAATATATGAGGCTGTTCATACCCTTATTGTCTGAATGCTGCGATAATATTTTCTTACATGCTGAAGGTATGCTGAGCAAAAGCGACTTATATCAGAGGTTGAGAAAAATAAAAAAACACTCATTGAACTTCAAAAGCAAACCGTCGATATGAAGATGCTCTATCAGGGACTTATGGAATTTACAGAGATGAAACAGCTTACTCCAACCGTTGTAAACAAACTTATTAAGCGTATAGAAATCCACAACAACGAAAAGAAACATTCTCACAACAATGTTAAAGTGGATATTTACTTTACGGCAGTCGGATTGTTTGACATTCCTACAGAACAACAGCTTATTGATACAATGGAAAGAGTAAAACAGAAAAATGCGGAAAAATTCGCATGAATAAAGAAAAAGGTGTAACCCTCCACTATCGGGATTACACCATAATTCCTTAAATACTGCCTTATTAGCCCGGGGCTAATGCTCCAGCTTTTTCTTTTTTACACATCAATTCGCTGCGGTTGGGCTTTCAACTTGTTGAGATTTGGTTACTGCATACTGAGCCATTCTCATTCGGTTCTGCTCGAATACTTCGTCTACCATGTGAGTGTAAATTTTAGCTGTTACCGATATGTCAGAGTGCCCCATCCATTCTTTTGCCACATTGATTGGTACTCCGGCTGCTTGACAGTCGGTGCAGAAGGTGTGGCGCAGTAGGTACGGCTCGAAGTCGGGTGCTATGATTGAGTTCTTTACTTGATTGCGATATAGGTGAGCTCCGTTTGCTAAGTCCATTTCTTTTACGAAGTTTTTCCAGCTTTGATAAAAGGCATTGTCATCCATTCGTGTGTGCTTTTCGTACTTTACGAATACATATTCGTTGTTGAGTTCCTTTGCTTTATGTGCCTTTAATGCATCTAAAAGTACAGGCGGAATTGGTATCTTTCGTCCTGTTCCTGCTTCCGTTTTGGATTTGCCGACTGTCAGAATTGCGTTTTCAAAATCTATCCAATCCCATTTCATTCTTCGGATTTCTATCGGTCTAAGTCCGCAGCATAACATCGTAAGCACCATTGTTCCGGCATAGTGCTTTGGTATGGTTTCAAGTATCATTCGGCGTTCATCATCAGTTATTGGTCTGTGCTTGTTCTCGTACACAGTCGGCAGAACAATATCCTTTGCCACGTTGGTTTTGATGAGTTCCTGCTTTTCAGCCTTTGTAAGTATACGCCTTAATACCATGCGTACCTTTGATGCGAATGCCTTACTCCATCCTGCATATTCGTTTATGAATCTTTGGCAGTCATCCTCAGTTAAGTTGCATAACTTTATCGAACCAAGGTGTTCAATGATGTGGTTGTAGACGATGTTTTTGTACATGTATTTGTTCTTTTGCGTGCAGTTCGCTTTCTCGATATTAAGGTGATACCAGTTGTCTGCGTAGTCTTTTAATTTCATTTCGGAGAAGACACCGCCACTCTTTTTCTTTTCTTGGAGTTGATAATACTCCTTGACCATGTCATCAAGTTTCTTTCGGCAATCCTTTTCACTTGTCTTTGATCGAGCAGTCAATATATCGTATTTGCCATCTTCATTTTTAATTCTTTTGGTCATTCGGTAGCCGATTTGGTTACCGTTTTTGTCGTATAATTCGTACATAATTTACCTCCGTATAGTAATTTCTTGCCATTTGGCAACACCAACACTACCACACAGTTTTGCAAATAGCCAGACCAATACCTGACAAAAAAGAGACACATTTTTTGTGAGATTTTGACCTGTATGCCGAGTTGGAATTATATATTTCATCAAGAATTGTAGAGATAATTTAATACATCTTTAATGAAATATAACTTAACTCTGCTGTCACAGGCTGCAGGAATGTTCTCGCAGAGCGCTGCAACCTTGTCTTTGCATAACCCGGTAATGATTCCGATTTCTTTTTTATTGAACATATATTGTCCTTTTTCACGGCAAATAAAGCTCGCCATTTGCTCAATTTCCGCTTTGGTTTTGTTCATCATACGCGCTCCTTTCCGTGAATACTCAAAAACCTTGATTTTCTGCGAAAAACACCCCTAACTGCATACGAATTTCATATCATACGCAAAAGTATTACGAATCGAAAAGCCGACAGGCTTTGCCGGACGGCGTTTTCGGGCATTTCAATGCCCGAAAATCATACCCCTTTATCCTGCTTTAAAATCGACGGCTTGAAATCCGCCTCAAAATCGATCCAAAAGCCGCAGATTTTCATTAAAAAATCATCGTTTTTTCATTCACTTTTTTCATTCCGGGCTTTTATATTGTTTATGCATCAAAAATGCAAAAGTAGAAAGCAAAATCAAATCAACCGATGCACAGTATAAATATTTGAATTTTTTTTACCATTGACAGAGCAGTGTTCTACATCAATCAAGCATTGATCCTCAAGAGATTTTATTGCCCGTCTTACACTTTCGTAACTCATATTGCATTGCTCAGCCATTTTTCTTATTGACCAATAACTTTTTCCTTTTTTATCTTTTTTAGAAACCAAAAAACAATAGACCATAAAGTCACGACTGTTCAATTTATATTTTTCAAAAAAGTCATTTGGCATAATCCAAAATCTTCCGCTTGGAATTTTTTGATATAACATTTTTCATTCTCCTTTCTAAAAATAAAAATAAAAAACCTATACGCATCTCAAAATAAAAATGCATATAGGTTCATCATAGTTTTATTGAATTTTCTCTCCGTTTTCATATTAGCAAATTCATAATTTTCTGTCAAGACCCCTTGCAGACGAAAAAATAACTTGAATTCAAATTGAACGGAAGATTGATATTGATTTGTGTTAAAAGTTGATTTTAGGGAAGGAAGTGTGTATAATAATTAATGAAAATAAGTCAGGAAGGAGCGTTGTTATGAACTATACTTTGATGCACAAAAACATAAAAGTAGCCGATTTATCATTAGATGAAGAAACCGGTTCAATCGTCAAAATAGGTGAAATATATAACTTCGCTCACCTCCCTGTTGGCACAACCAAAGACGATTTATCTGCCGACAGAGCTTTGCTCAATAAATGGTGGACCGATCGTTCAATTCCTGCAAGCAGATCGGGTGTAAGAGATGCACTTGAAATTTTGCGTGTAAGCACTCCAAAACTGCTTTTGGCAAAATGCTATGGATTAAGCCTTTCGGATCAGTATTGGGTTAAGCCTATTAATTCTGATTTGGAATGGGAAGCAGTAAATTTCTTTGATAATGATTTTTCAGAAGATGTCGGTGATATTCTGTTCGGAAGGGCAAAGGATTCTGAAAATATCAGTTTGAATTCACCTGACAACACATCTGACGGTTGCTTAAAGAAAAGATGGAAAATAATTAATCAAAAGCGTTGTTTACTTAAAGCAGGTAGTTTGCCTTATGAACAACAGCCGTTTAATGAGGCCATTGCATCATTGATTATGGATAAGTTGAATGTTGACCATGTCAATTATTCTGTCATTATTGATGACGAAAAGCCATACAGCGTTTGCGAAGATTTTATTTCAAGGGATACGGAACTTGTTACAGCTTGGAAAATTTTGCAAAGGTATCCTAAACCTAATCACTTGTCTGTTTATCAGCATTATATTGACTGTTGCAAATCTTTGGGCATTGATGACATCGTTGATAAAATCGATCAAATGATTGTAGTTGATTTTATTATAGCCAACGAGGACAGACACCTCAATAATTTCGGTCTTGTCAGAAATGCAAACACGCTTGAATGGATTGATGTTGCACCGATTTTTGACAGTGGCTCATCGCTCGGCTATGATAAGGTTACACCTAATATGGATAAACAATCAGTGATAGTTTGCAAGCCGTTCAAAAAGACTCATTTTGAACAGTTAAGATTAGTTACCTCTTTTGATTGGATTGATTTTGATGCTTTGAAAAATATCGACAATGAAATACTCGGCATATTGAATGATGCCGATGAAAATTTAATTGACGATACAAGAAAGCAAAAAATCGTATCTTCAATCAACCAAAGAATAGAATATATCCATAATCTTGCTATGGAAAAAACTTGGCAAACCAATGATGACATCAACGAAGATGTTAAAAACGATATTGCCGAAGATTATTCATCACTTGATATGTCAATGTAAAAATCCAAATAATAAATGTGAAAGACTATCCCTCCTGATGTTTATTTTACATCAAGAGGGCTCTTTTTTCTATTACCCATTTTTACGGACTTGTACATTGTATTTTTGGAATTCGCATATTCAGCTAATCGGTTTCTGCTCTGCTCAAATACTTCATCCATCATATGCGTGTAGATTTTTGCGGTTACCGATATGTCAGAGTGTCCCATACAGCGGCTACAAATGCGTCAAATTTGCAGAAACAACAGTACTTCGTCTGTTTATCTGATTCACTTAGAAAACAGTCAATAATCGGCACACAAGGTGCTGTTTAATAACAAAATGCCATTATTTATAATTTTGAATAAAAGAGCATAATCATATCATAAAATCAGGAACTATATTCAATAATATCGACATTATCTTATTTTGCGTTTATAATATTAAACATAAGGAGTGATATTATGGGTAGAAAATCTATTGAATTATTACCTCAAACTATGGAAATATTAGAAACGATGGGCGAACAAATTAAAATAGCTCGCTTGAGAAGAGATATATCGGCTTAATTGGTTGCCGAAAGAGCAAATATCAGCAGAGCAACTCTTTGGAATATAGAAAAAGGCAAGTCCGTCTGTTGCAATAGGAAATTACGCTGCCGTTCTTCACGCACTTAATAATATGGACAGAGATTTGCTAAAAGTTGCAAAAGATGATGAGTTTGGCAGAAAGCTTCAAGATTTGAATATTTCAACTAAAAAAGGGCTTCAAACAAGGAGAAATAAATTATGGAAATTTATGTTTATGAATGTTTCAGTTCTTCCGAATCAAGATTTATGGGTACTTTGTTTCAATCGAATATATGAGACCGGCATTCAGTTTGAATCCGATTGAATAATGACCTTTTATATTCTTCGTCATCAAATGGTGCAGTACCCCGCTGTAAGAGATGATGCGGATTTAGAGTTTCTTTCGACACCTCGGTGTAAGGTTCGCAATTCCTCATACGAATTTGCTGTTCTAAGCAAAAACAAAATTCTGAGAGATTTTTGAGAGACGCAAAGTCTGAAAAATGGCTTAAATAGGCGGTTTTGAAAAAAGATTGCGAGGCTCTGACTCCGTCATTTAAGGTTCGAATCCTTATACCTCTGCCAATACCTCGGAACATTCGTGTTCCGAGGCTTTTTTATGCCCGAATACTGCTTTTTACG
>OIYY01001761.1_pt1 | contig 10448 bp, 7 predicted proteins | sample 1588341 | NCBI WGS metagenome assembly OIYY01 (sample SAMN03283287) | human gut metagenome | biome: human-associated habitat; material: feces | host: Homo sapiens | place: Peru | collected 2012
CTTTGGAGAGAACAGGTGAAGACATGGTTTCATTAGGCGGGTACGTTCGAGTCCCTAATTCTCTATACACGAACATAAGTCCACGTATAACACAAAAAGAAAAGCCACTAACTTTCGTTAGCGGCTTCCGTTTGGTGGAGAATTAGGGACTCGAACCCCAGACCCCCTGCGTGTGATGCATGATGACTTTTCGATTTTTAGAACGATAAATCGTATTTTAAAGGCAATTTGCTACAGATTTGCTCCAAACAATGATTTTAGGGCACTGCTAATGTGCTCAATCTGCTTTCAAATTTTTCTTTCCAAGCATCATGTTCAACAAAAACAGTTTTCTCCAATTTAATTTTTAGGATTCGTTCATCGTAACTTTATACTTATGCCGTAGAGAGTTCAATGACCAGTTACTGTAATCAACTTTTCCATCATTCAGAAGTCTTCCGAGGACTATTCCCGGATCTCTATTTATTCTTTCAGAAAATTCGCAAATCGACTGAGCATCGAATCTACCTTTAGCCACAAAGTTCTGGTATTGATCACAAGGAATCAGCATATCTTCTGCAAATCTATCTGCGACTTCTTCCTGTTCCCCAAAATCCTGATCAAAAGAGATGCCATAATCACCGTTCATGATATGTCCTATCTCATGAAAAAGCGTAAACCAGAATGTGTCCGAATGGAGCCTTCTGTCATTTACCATTAGCATAATATTATTGCCAACTTTCTTTGTCGCACCATTGATTTTCGACCCCTGAATATTAGGAAGAATAACAAATATAACGCCCGCCTTTGCAAAAGACTCCTTAATAAGCGGATAGAATGTACTATGATTTCTTGTTAACGTAAGTGCGTAATTTATAGCCTCTTCAAAAATCGACTTATTAAATCTTGGCACTTTTGTTTTCAATGCAATGTTAGTTGCTATTTGCACCATGGTATTAGCTTTAATAATATTGCTCTCTGACAGTTCTCCTGTAGCGCTTCTAAAGCTCACTGCCATGTCCCGCCTCTTAAACATTGTCAGTGTGGACACGTTCAGGAACCTTCTTACCTCTGCGATCTGCTCATCAATTTTTCGAGGCAGATCCGGAAGACCAAAATTTTCTCGAAAATATTTATAATTTAAATTTGAAAAGACTACTTTCTCTTGGGCAAGTTCCTCCTTAGACTTAAATTCTGCTACTAGTGCGTCATAACCATTTTGCAGATTCAGCCAATAAGTGACACTTGTCCTCATCATTCTTGATAATTTTATTGCAATATCAATTGAAAGGCTTTGCTCACCGCGAATCAAGAGACTCAAATTTTTCGGAGATGTATCGAGTCTCTTAGCAAAGTCCTCTTGTGTCAAGCCGCTTTCTTCGACAATCTCTTTAATATAATATCCAGGGTGAAAAGCAATCTTGTCATCATATTCAATATAATTACTCATAGTGCTTGCTCACCTCCGTTATCTCCACTATTCTAACATATGATGAAATCCGATCTATCTGACACGGTTCAAACGGCTCTTTGTTCTCGTTAAGTGGCTGAAGAATAACACGCCACTGCTCTTTTCTTGATTTAACATCAATTGCAAAGAAACCTTCTAAATTTTTTCTGTTCATATTTCCCAATTTATGGAAATGAAATGTTGGCTGCACAATAATATCCATTATAGTATCAGCCATTTGCAACGCATTTATTCTAGCGAAGAGGCTTTTAACCAGCTCTGCGTTTCCACCAAATAACTTTTTTGCAGCCTTTACGCTAGTGCATTGAATCCGGACCTTGTCTGATGCATATACTAATTCCACGTCCTCCCTCCTAGCAGCCTCATTAAAATTACCCGTCAGGTAATTTCATTTTACCACAATCACCATCTCTTGTCAATTTCCGAGTCCTTGCAGTTTTTAAAGTAACTGTTCTTCGTTCAAATCTTAGCATCAGAAAGCAACGTCGATTTTTAGGCTATTTATTCGTTAAGCCTCTTTACATATATTTCCATTCCAGATTCTTTAGTTTCTTAGCAGTTCAAGACCTCGGAGCAGAGGTCTTGATAACACTTGTTTCGACCTCTTACTTATAAGTACTCGATGTAACCTTCTGCAAATCTGCTTCAGTTATCAATTTCAGAGTTCTTCAATACACTCAATCTCCTTTGAAATTTTTCTTTCCAATTCTCATGTTCTGCAAATACAACTCCATCTACCGGTCCAATTTGGTTCAGCCCAACTTTCTGCACAGCTTCCACCGCTGCCTCTCTCTGGTTCAAATGCCGCTTTCCAGCAGTTAGGCAGTTTACTCCATCCAGCGTATCATACTGCTGGAACGCCCGGTTGAAATCCATCAGGTCATGCAGACGGATAGGTTGATTCGTCTCATTGTCCACCAACAGGCCCCAGTTTTCCCAATGGCGGTCAGTGTTGCCCACCAGATAATCCAGAATGTTCATCATATAGTATCCGTGAGCATCCAGTTCCAGAATTTTATCCAGCGTATTCCAATCACGGTTTGTGCAGTAGACATCATAGGCTGCATACGTCACAAGGCTATACCGCTGTGAAGTCATAATTTTGCTGATGGAAACTGGCTCGTTCTCAAACATCCCCTGCTCATACAGAACCTGATGGCAGTCAAAGCATCGGCAAATTTTACTTGCCAGCACTTCGCGCTCGACTGCATCCTGTCCGCCATCTTTATAAAGATAGAAGCCATCCTCTTTGTGCACCCACGCCTTGGGGTAGCATCCACCCGTGGACAAATCATCAGCCAGAAAATGGGCATTTGTTACAGTCTTCTGATGTCCACACAGTGCAATATCCACAAAGTCATTGCTCAGAGAATGCGTGTAAAGGTTGATCTCCTCGAACCGAACTGTCTCATTTTCTGCTTTTACCCAGAACACATCCAACAAAGATAAGCAATGGTAAGAAAGCGTAATCCAGGCACGTTCCCTATCCGTATTGCTCTGGGACACACCAATGCTATTCAAGATTTCCTTTGCATAAGTACGGTCGTACGGTATCAGTCTGGATGCACGCCAAGAATAGAAGCTGATCACATTATTGATTCGAGCGTCAAAGTCATTCGATTCTTTCAGCACTAGACCGTAGGGCATAAAATCTTCAAAATAAATTTTGCACTCACCAGCCGTGCTCACCTGTGCCACACATCTTTCCGTGTGCATGATATGATAGACTATTACCTCATTCATTACTTTCTTCCAGTTTCACACATCTATTTTTCTTGTATCATACCATTCCTGCTGTAACTTCTATATAGCAATATATTAGAATATATTCTATCTTTATTAATCTAAACCGATAGTATTCTTTTGAAGTTTTCATAAATATTACTGATCATATCAAAGTTCTTATAGAAGACTGATATTTCATCATAAGCATCCCGCAGAAGAGAAGGAACATACTTTTTCTTATTAACTCTCGTGTACGGGCCATCAGATTCTATTAAAAGCCGTTCTAAAGGCAACAAGTGATATTTTTCCGCATTACAACTATTTACCATGTTTGTGTTTATCGAAAAATAGCAACCTAAATCCACTAATTTCAACATATGGTCGCGATTTCCCGTATACCAATGCACAATTGCTTTTGGGGGATTGTATTTTGCCAAAATACGAATAGCATCTTCTTCTGCTCCCCTGATATGTATCGTCATCAACTTATTTTCCGAAGCGCAAAGCTCCACAATCTGTTCAAAAAATCTTAATTGAAGTTGTTTGTCCATATACGATTTCGCCGAATAATCTAATCCTACTTCGCCAATATAATTAGTCAACATTATAAGTCTCATAAAATCTTTTATATCATTTTCATCTAATGTCGACTCCTGCGGATGAAAGCCTATAGCAAACTTTAAATATTTTGTCTCTGTAATTTGATTTTTGCACGTCCAAAAAACACCAGGTGAATTTGTTACACAGATTGTATACTGTTTTAGTTCTGTAATATTTCTGGCCATCTCCAGATAGTTTTTATAATGATCCAAATGGAAATGTGTATCTATTAAGTTCATCATTACATATATGCTTCTATTTTCGAATCATCTGAAAAATATTCAATCAAATCATTCATACCTTGTTTATAGACTCGTTTAAATGCTTGAACTTCTTCAAAATCAAGTTTTCCCGTACAACGAATCAATCGTTCAATCTCTTTATCCGAAAAATTTTTGTATCTATGAATACTACTTAAAACCGCAAATAGATCTGCAGATTTGTTTTTATCCGCTTCTGCTTCAATGAATTCCGATGCCTTTCTGACCTCATTTTCTTTCGACTCAACATCTTGTAAAGAGCTCTTCCGAATAATACAAGGGTAACAAAATCCACAGTTTACAGGATATTCTCTAGAACCCACACGATTGTATCTAGCTACACATGGATGCGAGCATGAAATAGTATTTTTATAGCACCTTTTAAATGCATCTGTTTCGGAAACCATATTCACAATTTCTCGTTTGGTGTTAAAAGCAAAGAAATTAGAAATATGGTTTTGAATTCCAACACTTGCAATCAGCTCATTTAGTGAATTTAAAAAATAAGGGTGCGTTGTCCTAGTACTACAGGATCCTTTTCGGCCATTTGTAAGAGCCACATTTAAGCCAATGAATCCATTCTCAGGTATATACACCGGAACTTGTTTTCCCATAATGCCAGCAATAGAAACCGCCGCACATAAAAACAGTAAAGAACGTCCTCTAGAAGTATTTTCCACTCTGCACAACTGCTCATCCGTCTTAAATGGCGCTCTTGCTCCAGCGGTAAAGCCAAGAAAAACTGATTTTTGGGAAGGAAAGCATTCGTTGAAATTTTCACAGAATTGTTCTTGAATATAACGAAGCTTTGGATATTCATTATGCCCAACCAATACTGGAGTGTGTCCTTCTTGCAATAGTTTTATCGCACCGCAATATGAGTCCAGACCTCCAGAGAACAAGCTAACACAATCGCATCCAGATAAATCTATATATTTTCTATTTTTGTTCTTATGCGAACCGTATTCCGTAGTCGCCTGCCGAAAAGAAACCTTCCACTCATCTCCTGTCAAAAAAGAAAGAATCTTGCTCCATTGGATTTTACAATTATCCCATTTGTCCCGCTCTAAAACTGGAATAGAAACCTCTATTTTTCGTGTCCATGAATCCAAAAATAGACTTCTCGAAATCCTTTTATCTAAGGCAAACACACTAAGTCCTATTACAAATAAATCTTCGTAAATCGAATTCATTCTTTGCTGACCCAAATGATACCATATATTGGGCAATCCAGAATAGATAGTGCTTTTTGAGTCCCTGTTTAATGTAAGAATATAAGCGTCATTCCATTCAATGTCCGGGTCCGCATCGTTTTCTTTTTTTATCCAAAATTTCATTAGGCTGTCCCCCCATAAAAACGCGCGCATACATCATATGCTTCGTTCAATGCCTCTTTAACAACATTTGCTGCACCGATGTCCTTAAGATTAATTTGCTTTATTTCCTTATCAGACAATGAATCATGTAGTGCATCAGCTATGTATGAATGCATTTCATCTAATATCTCAAATTTTTCGTTACTTGTACGACCTTTTCCTATTTTCTCTTCAAAATTCACATCGAAACTGATCTGCACAAATGAGGTAACCATTTCTCTTAACAAACTGTCCAAATCCACATTTCCCAATTGATCTACGGAATCTATTTGCAAATTATCAAGAGCCTGAGATAGTGAATCTGCCGCTAATGAATCTTCTAGCGAAGAGGAATTATTTGTAAATTGATAAAGTAGTTCATGCAATATTTCATTCGAAGATTTTCCAATTAAATCTGATCGACCAAAATCGATCAAACCTTGTTCTAAGCCCTGCTGTCTAATATCATAGGCAAACCCCAAAATATTACCAGCAGCGTTGGCAAATGATGTAGTGCCAACTGCAGCTCCAGAACTCATTGCCTCACCAAATTTCTGAATAGCGTTTACTCTTGAATCTGCATCCCGATTTCGTAAAAAAGATGATATAGCCCTTTTGGCATTACTCCATTCTGGTTTAGTCGGCGGAATATATCCTTTAGAAGTTCCCATTTTTTATTTTCCTTCTTTTTTTATTTCTTCTATAATCTTTTTTTCAAGTATTCCCGATTTTTCCCAAGTAGCAAGAAGATCATCTACTTTTTTTAAATCTGCTGCTCTCATTTCTCTAATCGCCGGTACACTTCCAAGCGTTATCTTTTTCGAATATCCTTCCAATGCATTACAGATTTTATCTCTATACGCCTCAAAATTCACAAACAAGCTTCTTATAATATAAAACTCAATTTCACCCTTCTTGATTTTAGGAGTGACGACCTCAAAAACCTTTGACTGATCAACCGCGTTCAAAGCCGCTATCTTCTCTACAATCTGAGGCATCAATCCGCGCGCTGCTCTTCCAATATGTTCCAGGACATCCTTTGCAGCTGCCGAAAGCGTTGAAATATCAACATCTGCCTTTTTTAGAGATTCCCTTGTCAAGTAGAAATACCGATCCAAACGTATTTTCTCCAAATGTTTTGGCTCAGATTCAACCCATTTAATTATCGAAGGAACATTCCATGCTTTAAATTTCTCATTTTCATTATCAGGCGATTCTATGCACTCAAGCATTGCTTTAAATTCTTCATTTTCCGTTGTAAATCTTTTATTCCACTCATTTAACTGTATAAACAAGTCATTATCCAGCTTTTGAAGAACAAGGAGTTTGGCCAATACTCGTGTGTCAAGAGCGCCTTCATCAGTTCCAAAATACAATTCTGCCAATTTCTTTTTTGTTATATAGGTATTTAAAAATCGTTTTGTTTGTCTAGGATTACCTTTTAAATTTCCTGCAACAATGGCTTTTATTCCGGCAATAACATCTACTGTTTCTTCAAATTTTCTTTTATTCTCATCTCCAATAAAATCCATCGCCTTTTCCTTTATTTTCTGCACATCGATAACATCATCTGATATGAGAAGCTTTTCTTTTTTTATCTTTTCTAAAAAAGCTTTAAACTGCTCCTTTGGGCAGTACTCTTGTACAACCAAGAACATCAAATAATTTTCTATATCTTTTGATGACAGTTCTGGTATATAAATTGGCAATTGAATAATTTTTTCGATATATTCTTTATCCAAATTCACTGTGTAATTTTCAATTGGTGGATACTTTTTTCTTATGGCATACTGAATAACATTTTCATCTGCTGCAATAATAAAAGTCATTTTTTCTACTGACAAGAAAAGTTTAATTGCCTCTAATGTCTCTATAATTCGATCTGGCTGGCACCTGTCCAAGTCATCGATTAAGACAATAATATTTTCAATTGCATCATCTTCAAGAGCCTTTTGGAATTCTTCTCTGAATTTTCTGACATTATTAACAACACTATTTTCATCATTTACTTCGTCAGTTTTAATATAATCATCCCGAATCGACTGAACAGCATTAGCTGTATTCTTAACACTCTCGCCAATTGCTTCAGCATTCGTAGAAATGCTGATCATAAAAGGCACTGGATTTCCCGTTGCAGCCGATGCAATCAGAGGTGCCCCTACCGATACGGCCTTCGTCGCAAGTTTAAATAAGTCAAGCTTTTTCAATAATTTTGATATGCCGTCTTTTACTTTAGAGGGAATGTCTTTGTGTTCTTTAATTTCACGCAAAAGTGCCTCCATCAAAGCCACTTTTGCATCTTCATATCCCTCAAACATCCAAGCATTAATATTAATACATAATGTTTTTTCCTTTTTCTGTGCTTTCTCATCAATTTTCTGTTTTATCAATTTAAGAAGGGTTGATTTTCCAGCACCCCAGACTCCAAATACTCCGATGGTTAATGGTTTGTAATTTGGATTCTGAGAAATGTCTGCAATGACGTTTGCATATGGTTCATAAAACAAGATATCTACTTCTGAAGCATTATCCAACCACATTTTCAAATTCCTCCAATATCTAATCACTCTTTGCACCGCTGCTGGCAATACTCTTGAATGCCCCTAGAATAGAAGCTGATCACACGAGCATCAAAGTCATTCGATTCTTTCAGCACCAGACCATAGGGCATGAAATCTTCAAGGCAAATTTTGCATTTACCAGCCGTACTCACCTGTGCTACACATTTTTCCGTGTGCATAATGTAGTAGACTGTCGCTTTGCTCATCGCCTCCGCCACCTTATTTGACTGATACACGTTCTCTTTTCTACTATTGTACCTTCTTTTATGTTCCAAAACAAGATGTAAAAAAGCTCTTGGCCTCTTTATTTAAAGGTCAAGAGCTTTTTGCTCACCGCTGAACTTCGACTTTGAAAATCGTGTTCAGCTTAATTTTCAATCATCCACACTTTGCGTTTCAGATAATTCTTCCCAGTCTTCTGGATTTCCGCATCTACGGAGATACTCATGCCCGCCATCGACTGCACACGATCCGCAAGAACAAAATTTGAAATCATGTACAGTGCAGCTTTCAATAACATCCCTGCACTTTTTACACCGGATCATATTTCTCACTATTTTCATCATGCACGTCACCCGCAGTCAATTATCGGCGTTTACATCATTTTTTGAGCCGCAAATAGTATTTTTCAAGGCTCTTATCACAGACATCCACAATATGCAGCCAATCTTCCCGTGTGAGCTTGCGGAAGATAATCGGGTTCACCTCGATAGTCTCCACATCCTTGCAGCGTATCAGGAAGCGCATATCTTCAAAGCGCTTGAAGGGGTTGGAGAGGATGTTCTTCTCCACATCCTTCCGGGTATAACCACCCTTCTGATAAATGCTGGTGGATTTCTCTGCGATCATCCCGTGCGCCTTGCGGTCCTCGTAGAAGTCGACGAAGTAGTCCACCACATCCGGCAAGGCAACTCTGCCGCTGGTGTCCATGTACTCATAGATTGCCTTGAGCAGCACTGGCTTGTAGGAATAGCTCATATCCATCGTTTCTATGAATTTCATGAACTTGTCTGCCATATTCTGCGGCGTGATGAGGTCCCAACCGTACTGTTTCGCAATGTTGCGGATGCTTTCCTCCCGGAAATAGTGGAACATTCGCTTATCACCAAAGGGAATCGAAAGGTCCGGTCTGACTTTTCCGTCCTTGATGTAACGCTCCACCGTCTCAGACTGCACATCCACCATCCGGACGAACTCGATCTGCGAGATCATATCCTTGACGCTGTTCTGCCAGTTGAAAAGGTCGATGATCTCATAGTCAGACACATCGATTGGCACATCCAGCCACGCCTCCGGCTTTTCGCCCTGGAACAGCATATCCTGATCCAGCTTGCGCTTGTTTTCCGGTGCCAGTACATACGCCATGGGCTGATATTTTGCAATATCCAGCACCCGGTGCAGGCTGTAGGGCATATTGAACATATTGGCGTTGTCCACAAAGTCAACCACCAACAGATCCTCTTTGCCCGGGCAGCGGCGTGTGCCACGGCCAAGCTGCTGCAAATAGATCGTTTTGGACATGGTCGGGCGTGCCATGAACAACACCGTGGTATGCGGGCTATCCCAGCCTTCGTTCAGAAGATCACAGGCGCAGAGGACATTGGTCGAGCCGGTTTCGTAGTCCTTCAAAATCTTTTCCCGGACCTCAACACGATCCCGCCCGGAAACTGCTTCTGCTTTCACGCCATTATCGCGCAGCAGCTTTGCAATTTCGGCTGCATGGTCCACACTGGCACAGAAGATCACAGTCTTTTTGCTGTTGACGTACTTTAAATAGGTGTCAACAATCAACTGATTGCGTTCCGGGATGAACAGCTTACTTTCCAGATCCTGCGAATTGTATTTGATGCCGTTGATCCGCACATCGGTCAGGTCGATGTTGGTCTTGACCCGGATGCAGCGAATCGGCACCAGTACGCCACGCTCCACAGCCGTTTTCAAATCCATTTTGTGGGCAACATTCTGGAACAGCTCCAGCATATCCTCGCCATCGCTACGTTCCGGGGTAGCGGTCAGCCCCAGAATAAACTTCGGATGGAAGTAGGTGAAGATCTTCTGGTAGGTATTGGCCGCAGCATGGTGACATTCGTCCACGATCAGGTAGTCAAAATCCGTTGGCGAGAACTTTTCCAGATCTTTGGAAATGCTCTGTACCGTTGCAAAAATGACCGTTTGGGTCATATCCTTCTGGCTTCCGGTGTACTCTCCCAAAGTCGCTTCCGGCCAGACCTTGGCAAAGGTCTCTTTTGCCTGCGATGCCAGCTTCAAGGCGTTGACCAGAAACAGCGTGCGTCCGCCCACTGCCTTGGCATCCGTTGCCGCCGTGATGGTTTTGCCCACGCCTGTTGCATGGTACAGCAGCGCAATGGTTTTGCCGTCCTCTCGCATCTTCTGCAGGTTCTCGGTGGCTTCCTGCTGGTAATCCCGAAGTTCGATGGTCTGCCCCATCTGAACCGGCAGGTCTGCTTCAAATGCCTTGAACATGGGGCTGGTGCCC
>OIYY01001763.1_pt1 | contig 10442 bp, 9 predicted proteins | sample 1588341 | NCBI WGS metagenome assembly OIYY01 (sample SAMN03283287) | human gut metagenome | biome: human-associated habitat; material: feces | host: Homo sapiens | place: Peru | collected 2012
AAATATCTCAAGGTAAATACGCAATGACCTACACCCATTTACTTTTCGACCTTGACCACACCCTCCTAGATTTTGACCGTGCTGAAGATTTGGCTTTGACCTACCTTCTTGAAGAGGCTGGGGTGGCTTCACGAGATCTTAAAGTTTACAAGGATCACTATATCCCCATGAATCGTTCCATGTGGGAAGATCTCAATCATGGTTTAATCACTAAGCCGGAATTGCTTCGCACGCGCTTTTCTCGTCTTTTTGAGCATTTGAAACAAACGCAACACGGCGTGTTTTTGAAATATCGGGCGACTGCTTTTCCTTTTTCGCAAAAGGATTTTTGCTTTTTTTAACTGTCGGCACAATTTTCACATCACCGTCGGCAATTTTCATATCGCTGTCATCATCAAGCGCAATCGGTTTTGTTTTTGATGCGTCAAATTGTATTCTGCCCTCTGATTTTTCGATTTCGTTAAGAACCGCTTTGAGTCTTTCCTCAAATTCACCTCTGTACTTAGAACCGGCAACCATACCTGACAAATCTAATGTCAGAAGACGCTTGTCCTTAATTGTCTCAGGCACATTTCCTTCAACTATTCGGGCTGCAAGTCCTTCTGCTATGGCAGTCTTACCAACTCCCGGTTCACCTATAAGGCACGGATTATTCTTAGTTCTTCTGCTCAATATCTGAATAACCCTCTGAATCTCTTCTTCCCTGCCAATAACTGGGTCTAATCTGCCTTCTCTTGCCATCTGTGTAAGATCCCTGCTGTACTGGTCGAGAGTTGCTGTGCTTTTTTTATCATTTCCTCTTGGTCTTCCATTTTGGAAATCTTCTTTAACCCTGCCGGCATCTTCTCCCATAGCCATAAGAAGATCAACATACATCTTCTTGACAGGAACTCCTATAGTATTAAGAAGCCTTGAAGCTACGCTGTCTGTTTCTTTTATTATTGCTATTAAAATGTGTTCTGTTCCTATAAGCTCTGACTTAAATCTTGCTGCCTCTCTTGCTGCATTGTCGAGTATATGTCTAACCCTTGGAGTATATCCTGATGGTTCTTTGACATTAACTACACTATCTGGTGCTATAAGCTGGCACACAAGATTAATTATCTTCTCATCCGTAATATCATTGCTAAGAAGAACCGAAGATGCAAGTCCGCCCTCCGCTTTGATAAGTCCTATAAGAAGATGCTCTGAACCTATATAACCATGTCCTAACATAGCCGCTGTATCTGCCGCATAATTAAGCGCCTCCTGCGCTTTGCTGGTAAATCTGCTCTGCATATCTATAACCCTTTCTATGATTGATTTCGTAAATATCTGTTAATGTATTGTTGGAAGATGTTCTCTTATAAAATCAGCTCGTGACACTTCCAGTTCCTCTTCATCCATATCCTTGTTAGAAATCATAAGAAGATTTGCCGGATGAATTCCAATCATAAGCTGATATATATTACTCTCATCAAATCCGTCAGCCTTAATAAGCCCTGATGCAAGTCCGAATCTTATCTGGGAAAGCAGCAGTTCTCCATCATTAAGTGTAACCTTTCTGGCATATTTTAACACACCATATGACCTGTACACCATATCAAGTGCTGTCATTTTTCTTTTTGTAATATACTGCTTCCTGTAATTTCTTTCCTGTGCAACAATCTGTTCTGCTATATTATCCAGATTGTCAATTATATCCTTCTCACTCTTTCCAAGTGTTACCAGATTAGTAAGCTGGTATATATCACCTAAAGCTCTGTTATTGTCACCCTCCATTGCTTTTAGCACAAGTCCGAATCTACCAACCTCAGGAATCAGCCCTGATATTTTATCATTTCCTGCAAGTGCTGGCAAATGCAGCATATAACTTGCTCTCATCCCTGTACCTGCATTGGATGGAAGGGTTGTAAGATAGCCAAACTTCTGATCATACGAATAGTCAAGTACATCTCCGATAACATCATCCATCTTATCAGCCAGTGTATACGCTTTCTGCATATTCATACCGGCAGCAAACGCCTGTATTCTTATATGATCCTCTTCATTAATCATTATAGACACATCTTCATCAGGTGCAACAAATCCCGCTGCGTAATCCTGCTTTTCAAGATACGGACTTATAACATGTCTCTCCCTCATGCCCATCTTCTGATAAGCATCAAGATAGTCAAAATTATATGAATTATAACCGCTTATTGGCGATATTGTCTTTAACTGGTCAGTAACATTTTTTACCAGCTTTTTAGCATCTGTGTCTGACATCTTGTAAGAAAAATTATATCCATTAATATTACGGGCAAGCCTTACTCTGCTTGATATAACAACATCAGAGTTATTGCCGCCCTCTTCAAACCATCTAAGCATCGTGACCGCCTCCCTGTGTTGAATCATCCGTATTATCCATTTTCTTTAACTGGTGAATCATGTCCCTTAATCTGGCTGCCTCTTCATAATTCTCTATCTCAACAGCCTCTCTTAACTTTATCCCCAGTTTCCTGATACGGCTTTCATAATCATCATTTTCATCCTGCATGACTGGCAGAGTATCTGTCTCATTATTTTCATCAGACAGCCCTGAGTATTTCTTATATATCTTTCCCCTATGAACTGAATCTCCATGCAGTCTTTTCATATTATCCTCAATAAGAGGTCCGAATACCCCATAGCACTCAGCACAACCAAATTTACCAACCATAGTAAATTCATCAAATGTCATTCCACAGCCTGGGCATCTGATATGCATCATAGGTCCGTCTTCCACCTGGGCTGAATTACCAGCCAGCAGACCCGTCAGAAGCCTTACAAATGGAAACTCCGCATCTGAACTGTCTGACATTCCTGCAAAATTAAGCCTTCTTGCACAATCCATGCATATATGGTGTTCCTTCTTAACTCCGTTAATTATTTCTGTATAATGAATTGAAGCTTCATTCTGATGACAATTCTCACAAAGCATATTATTCCTTTCCAGTCAGGAATCACATTCCTGCTTTATTCAAATACTCTCATCTTAGTTAAAGCATAGTAAGGACCAAAATATGTTATTAATGCAACCATAAAGGCTGTTACCAGTGCCAGAACATTAGATGATGTAAGTGTACACATTCCCTTATATGAAAGCCATGTGAACACGCCCATTATAAGTGCCGATATACCTGGTTTTGCAAATACACTTATATACGGCATCGTATAATCAATCTCCTGATATAAGGTTCTTAGATTAAGTATAAATATTAATATTGGAAATGTTGCATTACCTATAACCACTGCATATATTCCTAGTGCCGAGAACTTAAGAAGCACGAATACCAGCACAATATGAACAGCAAGTGATATAGATGAATGAATCATTGGTACATTTACACGGTCAATTCCCTGCAGTGCTGTACTTGTAACTGTAGAGAGTGTATAGAATACCACCGCAATTGCACCTATTTTTAACATCATTCCACCCTGGGCACTGTTATAACGTGAAAATAACAGCTTTATTATAGGCTGACCTATAACAAACAACCCTACAAATGATGGAACAGCAATAAACATGTTAGTCTTTAATGTCTTAGTAATCTTATCATATATAGAATCATAATCCCTGTCTGTAAATGACGCAACAACACTTGGCAGCATTGAAGCAGACATTGCAGATGCAACACCCTGAGGAATTCCTATAAGCAGGCTGTAGCTTGAACTGAAATTACCAAGATCCATAGATATACTCTTAGTAATATCTCTTCCAATCATTATATTACTAAACATTACATCATCTATCAAAGCACTTATCTGATAAAATGTCTGTCCAAGTATAATTGGTATCATTGTATATATGATTATCTTACAAATCTGCCCTGTGCTCTGGTTCTCTGTATGTCTGTCTTTTCTTTTCAGTCTGTTAAATGTCGGTGTATATACCGCATACAAAAATCCCATGAATAAAACAGCCGTAAGTGCTCCCATTGCAGTACCAAGCGTACTTCCTGCCGCACCATATGCTGCCACATCAGGTGATGAAGCAAATGCTTTCATCATCCCATATCCTGCTGCAATACTAACAATTGCATTAACAATCTGCTCAAGTATCTGCGATACCGCAGTTGGAATCATTGTACTCTGTCCCTGAAAGAATCCTCTTATAACCCCAAGAATTGCAACAAGGAATATTGTCGGTGCAAGAATTCTTAATGGAATCGCAAGTCCCGGAAGTCCTCCTCCATATATAACATTCTCTATAAATGAAGCACCAAAAAATACAAGTAGTGCTGCGATACCTCCTGTACACACTGCAACCATCAAAGAACATCTTAATACCTTAGCCGCACTTTTATATCTTCTCTTCGTAAATCTTGCTGACACAAGCTTTGATACAGCCATTGGAAGTCCGTACGAAGACAGCACAAGCATTATATTATATATGTTGAAAGCAGCTCCATATATACCATTACCTTCACTTCCTATAATGTTAACTACAGGAATTCTGTAAAGCATTCCTATTATCCTGACAAGAATGCCTGCGATTGCAAGAATACTTCCATGAACTATAAAATTACGTTTATTAGACTCCGACATATTAATCTCCAAATCTTATGTAATAATTGTTTTCGAATTAGATTTTACATCTTATATACAATAAAATCCATAAATTTTTTGTTAAAAAAGCCGTTCCAACCACTCATGATTAGAACGACTTGTATTTTTTTATATTAATTAATTAAGAAATCAGCCAGCATCCATGTGCCATTCTGTTTTACAAATGTATATGTAAGCGATGTCTTATATGTTGTATTACCTGTCTTGTAATCAACATAAAGGTCATAATAAACATCACATGAGAAACATTTGTCTGAATACTTTCTGAAATTAGTAATAGATTCATTATTAAACTGATAAGTATATGACTTACCCCAGAGGTATGCCCATATAGCAGGAATATCACTGACGTACTCAGCTGCAGTACCAACCATATAGCTTGAAAGCTTTGAAAGACTTCCTCTGTTGATAATATAAGCTCCATACTGCTCCGCTATTGTATATATTCTAGACTCCATACTTTTATACAATTCATCATCCGACGGATAGTAAATTGTATATCCTGTCTTCTTGTCATAATCAACTGTCAGTTCCTTGCCATTAAGCTTTGCTGTTATATCAGGCTGTGCTATAAGCTGCCCTACATCATACACATCATTAGTTGGTACCGTAACGTAGTCAGATACATGAAGACAAGGTGCAAACTTAACTCCCGACTCTGTCTTGTATGTATCAGTAACCTGTACTCCATTAATATAAACATCAGCACCTGTTGGAGCTGTTATTTTAACTTCTGCAAGATTCTTTGTAAAATCTCCAAAAGAAATAGTTCCAAGAGTCCATTTATTAAATTTATGTGCATTCTTTCCTGCCGATTTAAGCTCAACCTTTGCTATCGGTGTATCACCTGCATATACTACATACACAGGAGTTTTTTCAGAATATTCACCAGCCTTCTTCTTATATGATACTGTACCGCCATTTAACTTATCCGTAAAATATGCTGTTATCGTATCATCTGTTTCAAACTCATTTACTTTCACACTATTATCTGATAAAAGCTTCCCAATTCCATCAGGCGTAAACTGATTAACAATCTTATCCATTGCTCCTGACGGCATTCCCTCTTCATAATCTTTTAAAAGACTATGAAGCATAATTAATGTAATCACACCTGCAAGAAGAAGAATTCCACAGTATATACATAAGAATTTTCTAAAATTTGAAAGCTTCTTTTTTCTTTTATTATTTCGTGACATACTACTTTTCTCCTCCTTACTTAATTAAAAATGCTGTCGGACAGCTTCTTGGGCCTGTTGGCGAATATGGTACATTTATTACTTCCCCATCATAATACATCTGTGTTGATGTTCCGCCATCCATTGTAGATGCATTTACAGCTCCATACTGTGCCATGATATCCTGAAGATCTGAAAATGTTGCACCAATACTGTTAGGCTGTCTTCCATCTACTGCAAGAAGAAGAATCTTTCCATCTGCTGTCTGTCCTATGGCAGTTCTTGGATTAGTTCCGCCAGCAATACCAACAATATCCTGAGCCTCTCCATTAACAATAAGAAACGGTCCAATATGATTACTTATACTTACGCAGTCTCTTATATTAAGTTCCTTTGCCTTTGCAGCATTCATATTACCAAGAACAAGCTTATTATCAAATGTAATACCGGTAACATGAGATGTTCCGCCATTATCATTAAGAATCTCTCCGTCTTTCATTACAAGACCAATCGGCATTGCTGTATAAGTTGTTTCTCCATCAACAAATTCTCCGCCGTTAACTCCGCCGATTGCATCATATCTCTTTGCAATATCTGCAACAACCATTCCATTTCCATTAGTAAATTCAGGAACTGTTCCCACAAATAATCTGCTTGGATCTTTTACAATCATGAGTTTTCCGGAATATGTAGCACCCTTTACATCTACAATCTCAATATCAGGAGTTTCCGGATTCTGGGCTGCTGTATCAATATTTACAAGTCCCGCATCTGTTATCTCATCTGTATCCTTAATTGCATTATTAGCCTTAATCTGGTCTATCTCATCCTGAGAGCAGAACCAGTTAGCAAGAAATCCTATTGCACTTGTCTCCTGTACCGAAAGTACAAACTGAATCTTTGCTGTCTTAGATGGTCCATACACAAGCATTGCCATAACAGCATACAGAAATATCACCAGAATAAGAATAGTTGACAGAAGGGTTGCACCGACTCTTCCTGCCCATACAAGAACCGGATTCCTCTTTTTCTTTTTATTTCTTTTATTAGATGTATTGCCACCTTGTGGCTTATCATTACCATACGACTTTTCATCTTCATAGCTGTCATCTAAAACATCAAATGGATCAAAATCATCAATATCTTCAAGTTCAAAATCATCATGGATATCTATATCATCAATATTATTCTTTCTTTTTGCCACTATAACTTCCTCCTAAACCGTTACTTAAAAACCCATCTTTTCTGAATCTGATAACTGACAAAGAACAATGCAAGATCAATTATTATCTTGGCAATTCCTGAAAGCACAATGCTTAATGCCAGCAGCTTTGTAGCAATATACACCAAAGCATAAGAACAAGCAAGCTGACAGAACCATAAAATGTAGTATCTTACCACCGTCTGTTTAAGACCGGACTGTGATTTAAATACTGCATTTCTGTTAAGCGAGAAATTAAAAATTGACGAAAGCACTCTTGCCGCTGCTGTACTTATGAATATTCTTAAGCTGACTGTAAGCCCTATAAGCACAAATTCAAGCACATTAAATATTATATTGTCTATAGCCCATGAAGCAATAGAGCTTCCTACATATTTCATGCCTGTACTTTTAAATAAATATTTAAATATCACTTTGTATATCTTAATTGAATCTTTGACAGGGTTAAAATGTGATGATGAATTATCTTCTATATACACAGTCTCTATCGGTTCTTCCTGAAATCCAATATTATACTTTTTGAAAGCAAGCAGCATATTAGTCTCATACTCAAATCGTTCGCCTTCTACCTTGTCAAATGTCTCAAGATACTTGTAAGGTATTGCTCTTAAGCCTGTCTGTGTGTCCGAAATATTCAATCTGCAAAGTACCTTAAATACTCCACTAGTCATATTATTGCCGAATTTACTTCTTGCCGGTACATCATCACCAGTAAAATCCCTTACGCCTAAAACGACATTGCCTGTACTGACCATAGTTTCACTACATTTCCTAATATCTTTGGCACGATGCTGATTATCACCATCTACTGTCACAACTCCATCAATATCTTTTCTATTCTCAAGGCAGAATTCAAATGCTGTCTTCAAGCCTCTTCCTTTTCCTTTGTTAACTTCATGTGTAAGAATTGTACATTCACTATGTGCTGCTACTTCATTAAAAGGAGCCATATGTTTCTCATCACTTCCATCATTAACAATAATGATGTCCTTAAAGCCTTCTTCAAGTAAAGCATCAACTACAGCTACAAGCTTATTATCAGGATTCAGTGACGGTATAATAACCGATACTTTCATAATACTCATCCCACTCTTTGCTAATATTTATAGTGCTTTTCCATTTAAACGCACCGTATTTAGAATATAATAATTCATTAAAGATTGCAATAAAAATTTCATATACTGTGTAACAGGGTCATGCTGTAAGCCATAATATTGTATTGTAGATTAATTTTGGAGGACTTTTACATGAGTGATTTAGCAGCAACAAACTGCGGAGGATGCGGCGGATGTGGAGATAACTGCAATTCTATTGTATGGATTATCATTCTCCTTCTCCTCTTTGACGGAAATAACGGATGTGGATGCAACAATGGTTGTGGAAATGGTTGCAATTCCTTCTGGATTATAATTCTCCTCTTCTTCTGCTGTGGCTGTGGCAATGGAACTAACTTCCTCAATGGCTTTGGTTGCGGATGCAACAGCGGATGTGGATGCAACAGTGGATGCGGATGCCAGTAATTATTTAATATGGGGCTGCCTTAAACGGCAGCCCTTATATATTAATTATTATTATGTTCCATCATACATTTTCCATCTATTTCATATATGGTATTCTCTTCTTCAACAAGTATATTGCCATTGTCCTGAACATCCATATTAATTACCATATCATAATTCCTTTTTTATATATTATATGGGCTTATTTATTAATTGCTAAGACTTACAGGAATAATTAAGACATATAACCTAATATATATAGAATAAAATATTCCGCCGAGAGTTCACATGAAAGAACTTCCCATAACAGAATTTGATATGCAGACACTGCCACAATTCATACAGCTTGCCAAAGCAATTCTTCCTTTTATGGAATTTAATACCCAGCAGACACTTAGTCCTCTGCTCCGTGCATATGAATTTTCATGTACAATGAACTATTACAGCCGCCCTGAAAGCCTTCGTATTGCGGCATGTTCTGCAAAGCCCCACCTTTCATTAAACAGTCCAATACAGGATATACTTTCAGATGAAAGCATTATGAATGTTGTTCTTATGTACTGCCCAGATAACTTTAAAAGCATTTTAAATAATTTCAAAAACTATAACAAAATGTCCGATTTATTCAACATATTAAATCGTGACCAGAATAGCAGCAATAGTTTTCTTAATCCGGCACAACAGAAAATGTATGAAGCATATACAGAAAAGTTAAATAATCTTAATCTTTAATAAATCTTAGTTTTAATATCTGGAGGATTTTATGTCTGAATTAGATTTTAGAAAGCAGCTTCTGCTCAATGAATTCAAAACCTTATCTCAGGGAAAGAAAAATGATGAGATTATCCCTCTTCTTTTTGCAATCAATGACAAAGCTAAAAAATCCGGTATAACATTCACTAAAGAGGACTGTCAGTTAGTCATTAACAGCATGTCAGGACAGCTAAGCGAAAAAGAGCTCAGGCTGCTGCCTGAGCTTCTCTCTCTTTTTAATATGAATTAATATTTCAATTACTTTGCAACTATATTAACAATTCTTCCCGGTACATATATTTCTTTAATAATGTTACCTGAAAGCTTGCTTCCAAGTGCTTCCTTGGCAGCTGCAATAACACTGTCTTTATCAGCATCCTTGGCTATATTGATTGTAGCCTTAGTCTTTCCGTTAATCTGGACTGCTATCTCAACTGTTGACTCAACAGTCTTAGCTTCATCATATTCTGGCCATGTCTGCTGATATACTCTTCCGCTCTCGCCGATTGCTTCCCACATCTCTTCTGTAATGTGTGGAGCAACCGGATTAAGTAAGATAAGGAATATCTTAAGTTCGCCCTTAGTAATCTTACCTGCCTTGCTGAAGTCATTGAGCATAGTCATAAGCTGTGCAATAGCTGTATTGTACTTAAGATTCTCGTAATCAAATGAAACCTTCTTGATTGTCTGATGCATCTTAGTCTCGAAATCCTTAGAGAATCCTTCTTCATCAGTCATAATATCCTGAAGCTTCCATACTCTGTCTAAGAATCTGCGGCAGCCCTTAACGCCATCCTCTGACCATGAAGCTGCTGCATCAAATGCACCGATAAACATCTCGTATGTTCTTAATGTATCTGCACCATAATCTCTTACGATATCATCAGGATTAACAACATTGCCTCTTGACTTACTCATCTTCTCGCCGTTCTCACCAAGAATCATACCGTGGGATGTTCTCTTCTGATATGGCTCTGGGCAAGGTACAACCTTCTGATCGTAAAGGAATCTGTGCCAGAATCTTGAATAGAGTAAGTGTAATGTTGTATGCTCCATTCCTCCGTTATACCAGTCTACTGGAAGCCAGTACTTAAGTGCTTCCTGACTTGCAAGTGTCTCTGTGTTATGTGGATCTGTATATCTTAAGAAATACCATGATGATCCAGCCCACTGAGGCATTGTATCAGTCTCTCTCTTAGCTGGTCCGCCACAGCATGGGCA
>OIYY01001767.1_pt1 | contig 10422 bp, 9 predicted proteins | sample 1588341 | NCBI WGS metagenome assembly OIYY01 (sample SAMN03283287) | human gut metagenome | biome: human-associated habitat; material: feces | host: Homo sapiens | place: Peru | collected 2012
AGGTCATCGGCATCCGCCACGGCGAGAAGATGTATGAGACCCTCCTCACCAACGAGGAGTGCGCCAAGGCCATCGACATGGGGGACTTCTACCGGGTCCCCGCCGACAACCGGGGGCTGAACTACGATAAGTACTTCAAAGAGGGCGACGACAAGCGGAACACCCTGACGGAGTTCAACTCCAACAACACCCGCCGCTTAAATTTGCAGGAGACCATCGATACCATCGCCTCCCTCAGCTATATCCAGCAGCGGCTGGCGGAGAAATGATATGGAACACAACTTCAAATGGAAAAACAACGGCCGCACCAAGGTCATGATCGGCTGCGGCACCCGGCCGGAGATCATCCGGCTGGCCGCCGTCATCAAGCGCTGCCGGGAATATTTTGACTGCTGCGTGGTCTATTACAATCAGAACTGGGACAGAAACCTCTCCACCGTGTTCTGGGAGGATTTCGAGCTGAAAAACACCTTCGGCCAGTTCGGCCCGGACATCCTGGTGCCTGTGGTTGGGGAGAACCTAGGCGTGACCTGCGGCAACATTCTGGGACGCAGCTATGAGCTTCTGGCCGAATTGCAGCCGGAGGGCTACCTGGTGCTGGGGGATACCAACTCCTGCCTCTCCGCTATCAGCGCCAAGCGGCTGCACATCCCCCTTTTCCACATGGAGGCTGGCAACCGCTGCAAGGACGAGTGCCTGCCGGAGGAGACCAACCGCCGGATCGTGGACGTGATCTCCGACGTGAACCTGTGCTACAGTGAGTTCGCCCGGAAGTATCTGGCAGACACGGGCCTGCCCAAGGAGCGGACCTACATGACCGGCTCTCCCATGGCGGAGGTGCTGCACATGAATCTGGACAAGATCCGCAAGAGTGATGTGCTGGAGCGCCTGGGCTTGGAAAAGGATAAGTATATTCTCCTGTCTGCCCACCGGGAGGAAAATATCGACTCCGAGCAGAACTTCCTGAGCCTCTTCACCGCCATCAATGCCCTGGCAGAGAAGTACGATATGCCCATCCTCTATTCCTGCCACCCCAGAAGCCGTCACCGGCTGGAGAAGAGCGGCTTCCGGCTGGATCCCAGAGTCCGGGTCAACGAGCCCCTGGGCTTCAACGACTACAACAAGCTGCAAATGAACGCCCTGGCCATTGTCTCCGACTCCGGCACCCTGCCGGAGGAGAGCAGCTTCTATCTCTCCATCGGCCATCCCATTGCCGCCGTGTGCATCCGCACCTCCACCGAGCGCCCCGAGGCCCTGGAAGCCGGGGACTTTATCCTGGCTGGCATCACCACCCGGGAGCTGCTGAACGCAACGGATATGGCCATCGAGATGAAGCAGAAGGGCGTCCTGGGCAAGCCCTGCCCCGACTATGTGGACGAGACTGTTTCCATGAAGGTGGTGCGCATCATTCAGGGTTATGTAAACGTGGTCAATAAGATGGTGTGGAGGAAGTACTAAATGAATATCCTGGTCACCGGCGCAAAGGGCATGGTGGGAACCGCCCTGTGTGCCAACCTGAAAAACATCCGGGACGGCAAAAACCGCACCCGGCCCAATCTCCATATTGACGAAATCTACGAGTACGATATGCAGTCCACCCCGGAAGAGCTGGACGGGTATTGCGCCAAAGCCGACTTCGTCTTCAATCTGGCCGGTGTGAACCGCCCGGAGAATCCTGAGGACTTTATGAAGGGCAACTTTGGCTTTGCCTCCGACCTGCTGAACTGCCTGAAAAAACACAGCAACAAGGCAACCATTATGCTGTCCTCCTCTGTCCAGGCCACTCTGGCCGGTCGGTTCGGCAACTCCGAGTATGGCCGGAGCAAGAAAGCGGGGGAGGAGCTGTTCTTCGGCTACGCCAAGGAAACCGGGGCAAAGGTGGCCGTCTATCGCTTCGTCAACCTCATGGGCCACAGCCGCCCCAAGTATAACAGCGCCATTTCCACCTTCTGCTGGGCGGTAGCCAACGACGAACCCTTTACCGTCAATGACCGGTCCACGGAGCTGGAAGTTCTCTACATTGACGACCTGGTGGAGGGAATGTTTGACCTCCTAGAGGGCAAGGAACAGCATTGCGAGTTTGACGGCGTAGAGACTGTTCTTACCGAGAATGGCCGCTACTGCTGCGTCCCCGGTTCTCACAAGGTCACCTTGGGTGAAATCGTGGACCTGCTGGCCCAGTTCAAAAACCAGCCGGTATCCCTTCTCATGCCCAGGATCCCCGATGGCAGCTTTGCAAAGAAGCTGTTCAGCCTGTACCTGACTTACCTGCCCGAGGAGAAGTTCAAATACGCCATGAAAATGAACTGCGATGCCCGGGGCAGCTTCACGGAGCTGGTCCACACCGCCGACTGCGGCCAGGTGAGCATCAATATCTCCAAGCCCGGCATCACCAAGGGCCAGCACTGGCACAACTCCAAATGGGAGCAGTTTATCGTGGTCCACGGCCACGGCCTGATCCAGGAGCGGAACATCCACACGGGGGAAACGGTAGAATTTGAAGTTTCCGGCGATAAAATCGAGGCCGTCTACATGATCCCCGGCTGGACCCACAACATTATCAACCTGAGCGATACCGAGGACCTGGTAACCGTCATGACCTGCAATGAGGTTTTCGACCCAGGCCGCCCGGATACCTTCGCAGAACCGGTATAACATAACTGCCGCGGCGAAAAGCCGCGGCAGTTGCCTTACACCTGATAAAATTCCTGATACCATCTGGCGAATTTCCGCAGCCCCTCCCGCAAAGGCGTGGCGGGCTTGAAGCCGAAGTCCCGCTCCAGGGGGGCGGTGTCGGCGTAGGTTACGGGCACATCGCCGGGCTGCATAGGCACCAGCTCCTTGTGGGCTTCGAAGTCATAGTCGGCGGGAAGCACACCGGCGGACACCAGCTCCTCGGAGAGGATCTGGACGAAGTCCAGAAGGTTCTCCGGGTTGCTGTTGCCGATGTTGTATACGGCGTAGGGAGGAATGGGCAGGCCGTCCTCCCCGTTTTTCTTTTCCGGGGCTCCCTGCATCACCCGCAGGACTCCCTCCACAATGTCATCAATATAGGTGAAGTCCCGCTTGCAGTTGCCGTAGTTGAAGATCTGGATGGTCTGGCCCTTGCGCAGCTTATTGGTGAAGCCGAAATAGGCCATGTCCGGCCGGCCAGCGGGACCGTAGACGGTGAAGAACCGCAGACCGGTGGAGGGAATGTTGTAGAGCTTGGAGTAGGCGTGGGCCATGAGCTCATTGCTCTTTTTGGTGGCGGCATAGAGGGAGACCGGGTTGTCTACCTTGTCCTCAGTGGAGTAGGGGACCTTTTTGTTGGTGCCGTAGACGCTGGAGGAGGAGGCATAGACCAGGTGCGCCACGGGGCTGTGGCGGCAGGCCTCCAGGATGTTGTAGAAGCCGATGAGGTTGCTCTGGATGTAGGCATCCGGATTGGTGATGGAGTACCGGACTCCGGCATGAGCGGCCAGATTCACCACCACATCGGGTTTCCACTGGGCAAAGATGCGGTCCACAGCCGCCCGGTCGGCGATATCGCCCTTCACAAAGGTCCAGGCGGAGCCGGGATGCTTTGCGGCGCTGGCCTGTATTTGGTCCAGGCGCCAGTTCTTGATGGATACATCGTAGTAGTCGTTCAGGTTGTCCATGCCCACGATGGTTACCGGGGACACGGTATCCAGGAGCTTCAGCACCAGGTTGGAGCCAATGAAGCCCGCGGCACCGGTGACGAAGACGGTTTTGTTTTTCAGATCGATCCGTTCCATCGTATTCACCTCAGTCCCGCTTGAAGATGTCCCGGGTGAAGACCTTGTCCTGCACATCGTCCAGGCAGGGATCGTACCGGTTGGCGATGATGCAGTGGGACTGCTTCTTGAACTGCTCCAGGTTGTTGACCACCTTGGAGCCGAAGAAGGTCTCGCCGTCCTTTAGGGTGGGCTCATAGATGATGACGGTGGCACCCTTGGCCTTGATGCGCTTCATAACGCCCTGGATGGCGCTCTGACGGAAGTTGTCGGAATTACTCTTCATGGTAAGTCTATACACACCAATTACGCATTCCTTTTCTAGTTCAGCAGAAAATTCATCACTATTGTTATAATCATAATATCCTGCGAGGTTGAGAACCCTGTCGGCAATAAAGTCTTTTCTGGTTCTGTTACTTTCAACAATTGCACTCATCATATTTTGAGGTACATCATTATAGTTTGCTAAAAGCTGTTTTGTGTCCTTTGGAAGGCAGTATCCACCGTAACCGAAGGATGGATTGTTATAGTGTGTTCCAATACGTGGATCGAGACATACACCTGTTATGATATCCTGCGTGTTGAGATTTTTCATCTCTGCATATGTATCCAACTCATTAAAGTAAGATACGCGGAGTGCGAGATATGTATTGGCAAAGAGCTTTACAGCTTCTGCTTCCGTAAATCCCATAAACAGTGTATCTATATCCTCTTTGAGTGCACCCTCCTGCAAAAGAGCAGCAAAATTGTGAGCAGCCTGAGTAAGCTTTTCATCATTTTTATCAGTACTTACAATGATTCTGGATGGATAAAGATTGTCATATAAAGCCTTTGATTCACGTAAAAACTCAGGACTGAATATGATGTTTGATGTGTGATATTTTTCTCGTACAGAGTTGGTGTATCCCACAGGAATGGTTGATTTGATAACCATGATGGCATTAGGATTTACCTTGAGTACAAGCTTAATTACAGCCTCTACTGCCGATGTGTCAAAGTAGTTCTTTTTGCTGTCATAGTTAGTTGGAGCAGCAATAACGACATAATCAGCGTTTTTGTATGCTGTCTCACCGTCGAGTGTAGCTGTAAGATCAAGACATTTTTCGGACAAATATTTCTCAATGTAGTCATCCTGGATAGGTGACTGCTTTTTATTTATCATATTAACCTTTTCAGGGATGATATCCACGGCTGTTACGTGGTTATGCTGTGCCAGAAGAGTGGCTATTGAAAGTCCCACATATCCGGTGCCGGCCACTGCTATGTTAAGCGGTGATGGTGATGCAAGCTTTTGCGTATTACATTTTATGAAAAGCTCTGTGATATCAAAGTCCAGAGCCTCTCCAAGGCTTTCCAACTGCTCTATGGATGGCATGAAGTCCTGCTGTTCGATGCGTGATATAAGTGCTCTGTTGATACCGGTGATTTCGGAAAGCTCTGCCTGTGTCATGTTTTTCTCTTTTCTGAGTCTTGCAATTGTGTCGGCAAGACGAGATGGTGATAATTTTTTCATGTGTACCTTCTTTCAATATTTCAATCAAATGTTAGGATAAATAACATATAAATGTTTTACCACTTTTACTAAACGTACTAAATATAGCATAAAGGGTATATGACTTCAATAAATTGAGATGAAATAGAAAAAATGTTAATGAGAGTAACAATATTGGCTAGGGTTTTTAAATGAATAAGATGGTTTTTCAATGTTATATAATAAAAATGGTTTACTTTTATCAAAATAGTGGTACTATAGACTTAAGACATGACTGCTTTAATAGTATTTTAGAAAGAATGTTATAAATCTATGAGGTAAAATTGTACATTGATAATGCAGTCGAAAGAAAAGAAAATCGAAATTTTAATGGGGTATAAAGCATGGATAAACTTAGTATAATCGAAATGATATTGTCATCAGCAGTTATAGCAGATTTGATAGCAGGCATTTTTTCATTAAGAATATCTTTGAAAACTAATAAAGAATTAGAGAATATTGAACATATAAAGCAACAATATGAATTAACTAAGATACGATACGAACAATTAAATTCATATTATAAAGAGTTAATTATAAGTTTAGAAAAATTTGAATATAAGGGCAAAATAGGACAAAGTAAGTCATGTATAAAAGAAATGGTTTTATTAAGATTTCAAATGTATGAATATATTAAAAACCAACATGAGCAACATACATATTATTTTAGTAAGAAATATAATGAAAAAATAATAGAAAAAGAAAAAAATATTGATGCTGTAGTTAGAGAATTTATGCAAAAATGTAAAGAAGCAGACAGTATAGATTATACGAATTGTTTAGTGGATTATATGATTACAATCAACAGGGAAATGGAACTCTTCAAAAGCTTTTATATAGAAAAATTAAAGTTGGAAATGAACAGTATTCTTGAAGTGCCAAATTAAAAGGATAAGAATGATATTCATAATGATTATATTGACATCGTAATTTTAATTAATGTACAGAATGGTATTGAGGTACTGGTTTTAAACTGGAACCATAGAGGATGGTGAAAATAGTGAAATTGCTCTAATCTTGACTTAATCTCCGATGAAATGATTTTGAGCACGATGAGGTTCCAGTTTGTCAGAATTTGTGATATACTCCTTAATAGATTGAATGATGTTTTTTACAGATGTCTATTCGATTCATAAGACATACCTCCTAAAAGTGTGATTAAGGTTCTCGGCTAAACGAACAATTCCTTAATTAACAGGTCGCGAAGCGACCTCACTTTTAGGAAATATGTCAAGTGATTTTTTTTAAAAGTGGCATTTTTTACGGAATAAAAAAGCCTAGAAACCTTGATTTTAAAGGCTTTCGGGCTTGAGTTGACCACAGTGGGGTCAGGCACCATTAAATTTTCAGGAGGTATGTATGAACTGTAATACAAATAATTTTTATGGTAATGTAAGTAATATACAACTTCAGCAAGGAAATGTTAATTCCATACAAACACAAACGGTTACTGCTGTAGAAACACTAGATTTTGATAGGGTTTCGGAGTTCATTACAAAAATAAAGAAGTATGATTCTTTGTTAGAAGATGAGTTTGGGGATAAAGCAACGGAAGTTAGACAAAAAATAACAGAAGTTGATGCTTTAGTCCAAAAGAAAGAAAATCCTAGTAAAGTAAAAATGCTTTTAATGGATTTGAAAAATTTATCTATTGGTGTGACTGGAAGTTTGATTGCGACAGGTATTGTAGAAGGATTAAAATTACTTCTTTAAGAGGAATGAATTATGAATGGTATTGTCTTGGAACTACAAAAAGAAGCTATGGATAAAAATGCAGATATAGAATCTTTATTAAGAAAGTCATATTTTATTGCGCGGAAATTGAAGCTGCCAGAATTTGAAGAGTGGATACAATGTGAACAAGAGGGATATGGAAAAAAAGAAACTCCTGAATATAGAATGATACAAGGACAATTGAAAGCATTGAATCCTGTAAGGGGATGGATTCCAGTTGTGATGGAATCTGCAATAGCTGAAAAAGCTTTTACGAAAACAAAATTGCCAAATTCAGTTTCAGAGCTATATGATTTATATCAAAATGCTGAAAGCTCCATGTTAGTAATGAATTTGCCTGCTGAGAGGAATAAGTATGTAGCAAAATGTTGTGGATTTAACACTCAATTTAGATTAGAATTTGGAAAAAATCAAATATATTCTATTTTGAGTAGAGTGAAAAATAATATTTTAGATTGGGCTTTGACCTTAGAGGAAAGTGGAATAGTTGGGAGAGATTATTCGTTTTCCGAAGAAGAAAAAAAGATAGCGCAAGAAAAAACAGAAATAACAAATTATATAACAAATTTCTGGGGAACAACAACAGATGTGCAAATGCAACAGGGAAATGTAGATTCATTACAAGATAAGTAGTTAAAAAAACATAAGAAAAATTTTTGTTACAAGTGAAGGAATAAAGAAAATGGGAGAAGCTACTAATCAGTATTCGGCAGAAGAGATAATAGAAAAATATCGCAAACATCGTGATAATTATAATAGCATTATTGAAGAATTAAAAAATATTATAGAAACCGCACATATAAAAGGACAGGATATTAGGATTTTTCTTGACAAACATTTTCAGTTTTGTGCGGAAGCGGTTAGTGTCCTGAATGGTGCTATAGAAGCAATTCAGAATGATGTGGTTAATGAAAGTATATGTATGCGATTAGAAGGATTATTTAATAGTTGCGCAAGAGAACATAAAAATTTAGAAGATACATATAACAGAGTTAATTACGAGATTTATGGGTATGAAGATGTACATATAAGATTACGAGATGAATGTGATGATATGGAATATTGTAATGAAACAGTTAAATTTGTTAGGGCAATGATTCAAAATACAAGTAATACAAATATTTTTTATGAACGAGTTGAAAATGTACAAATTCAGCAAGGAACTCAAAACTCATTACAACAAGCTGGAAAAGTAGCAAATAGGATGAAAGGCACTATAATTGAAAAGGAAAGAACTTCTGTTAATGAAATTTTGAAAAGTAAAGCGTATGAATGCGTAGTAGCCTGCATATTATTTGTAGTTGTATTAATACTTTATAATGTACTAACAAAAGAGATAATTGATAAAATACAGAGTAATATAAAAATATTTTTGCTGTTTATTATAGTGATTTTTTTTATAATAGGAATAGGTTTGCTACTTATATGTGCTTATGACATAATAAACATATTAACTTTGCGGAAGAAGGGGGCTTTTGTAGAATTAGAATCTAAAATTGAGTGGATGAGCAAATGTTGTGTCTTTTTTCAAAAGTCAGACGAGTTAGTGCAGAAAGATATAAGAACAACGGGAAGGTGCTACAAAAATATAGATGGAGTAATCTATAGAATAAAAGGAAAAAAGTGCCCATGTTGTGAGACACAGCCAATAGGAGAAATGTTTTTATATTACTCTAATGATAAGAAAGGGTATTTTTGGAAATGCAATCAAAACCAATCACATGTAGTTGAGTTTGATTATAAGAAAGAAATATAGCCATTATTATTGATAACAGAAGAAATATATAATAGGCTGACAAAATAGAAAATCGAGCGTTATAATAAATCAACCTGGGGTCAGGCACCAATGTGGTCAAAATAGCGTTAACTTAAGGAACGAGTCTTAAGGTGATGCAAGATAAAGTTATCAAATAGAAGTTAAAAAACAAAGCAATTCAGAAAATGACGCACTTTAACAAGGACTCCGTAAAAGTCCTTTTGTAAGTACGTAATCATCGGTACCTTGTATTTTAATAAATGCCGCCCATCGGGCGGCACATTTTATTTCTTCTCTTTAGTTCGAAATCCTTCAGGTAATTCATCTGATCATGGCAGAAGCCGATTTAGGTCATCCGGTTTTGGAAAAGAACTTTACAACCACTAAAAGTGGTGATAAACTAATAAAAAATGTATTAAAAATAGCATTAATAGTGATTGCTATCTTGCTTGTAATTCTCATTATTCATACAATTAGAAATTATGTAATTGTTACAGATTTGCAAAATAAGATTGCAGAATACAATGACAGCATAAATTATCATATAAAATCGGTTGTAACAGAAAATAATGGAACTATTGTAAAAATGGATTATTATAAAAAAGATGATAAACAAGTTGTTTTTATGGAACGAATGGCAAATAATGAAGTAACAAAAATATCTATGTATAATAATGGAGAAAGAACAGATACTTTTATAGAAACAAAAGATTCAAAAATTGCACAACTCAATAGTGGAACAATAATGTCTGTTGGTATTTATAATCATTTAGAAAATGATAGTAAGTGGCAAACAATTCTAGGATGCATAAGTGCAAAAATAAAATCAGTTGATTATAATGGAAAAGAATGCTATATTGTAAAAGAATTTATGTCATCAACATCTTTGACTTTTGAAGGTGCAGAAACATATATTGATAAAGAAACAGGAATATTTGTAAAATCAATAGAGGCAGGTATAGTTAATGAAAGAGAATATGAATTTAATACAGTAGATGATTCTATCTTTACAGAGCCAGATATTAGTCAATATACACTAAAAGAAAAAGAGTAGAAAATCACTAAGGAACAGGTATTTAATATCTGTTCCTTATTAAAATTCTGCATTGCAACATAGTAAAATATGACAAATGGAGGTGTAATCGTGGGTGCTTTCGATAGTCTTTGGAGTAAAGAAAAGTTAATAAAGAAAACAATTGAAATAGATAATACATTATATGAAAAATTGAAAAATATATTTTTAAAAATAACAATAGTATTACTTCTTTTAACAAATTTGGTTTTGGCTTCTAGTGCGCCGATTGACCCAATTAGCGTTGATAAAATTTATTCTATGGAAAATAAAACTCCTTATTTATCTAAACAAGAAGAAAAACAAGCGCTTTATGTTAAAGATAAAACAGTTAAAAAAGAAAAAAAATTTAATGATGAGAACATAAAAGTTAATTATTCGCCTGAAAAAATTATTTCTCAATCTTCAAGAAGAATTAATGCTATTTATCCTGTTGATGATGAAACGTTATCTAATGTTTACCCTGGGTATCGTGGACCTAATCAACTTGTTATTTATACAAAAGAATTCGGCAGAACAACAGGCACAAATGAATTTGGAAAAGAGGCAGTTGTTGTTGATAACATTGTTGTTGCGCTAACGGGTGCTAATT
>OIYY01001771.1_pt1 | contig 10392 bp, 7 predicted proteins | sample 1588341 | NCBI WGS metagenome assembly OIYY01 (sample SAMN03283287) | human gut metagenome | biome: human-associated habitat; material: feces | host: Homo sapiens | place: Peru | collected 2012
ATATAAATTAGAAAATAATAAATACTTTGAAGGTAAAGATATAAGGTATGTTGTTAATGAATTAAAAAATGTAAATAATTTAGCAAGTGCAAACTTAAAAGAAGGAGACAAATTAAAAATTCCCAGTTTTTAGAGGAAAACGTTGAATTATGTATTAAAACATTGTATAATCTATATAGCAACTTAAAAGGTTTGTATCAATAAGGAGGTATTTTAATGAGGAATAAAATTATACCGTTTAATAAAAACTTCCATAAAAGCGCCAGTTCAAACCGGTATGAGTTAAAAGCTCAAATTTCAGTTTATATTTCAAGAAACAATGATAGATATGATATTGATTGGTCTTCTCCGGACAAAAATATGTCGTACAAGGATATTTATGATATTCTAGAAAATGTATTTAACGACATTAAGAAGGAAGTTACTTCAATAGAATATAAAAAGCAAGATATTTATAAAGTCGAGTTTACTTTGTTGTATTATGAAAATGGAACAACTAATATAAAATATATTTGTAATCCATCTAATATAGCCAAAGAAAAACTTGCTGAATACCTATGGGTATCATTAAACGTATATAAACTGAAAGAAGAAGGTGTCCTTTAATTAGGACACCTTCTTATTCATTAAAATCTGCTAATGGATTACTTTCAATAGCATTTCTTGCTTGTTGATTGGCAACATGGGTATAAATTTCTGTAGTAGAAATACTTTCATGCCCTAAGACTTCCTGTAAAGCCCTTATATCAACTTTTCCATATTGATACATTAATGTAGCCGCAGTATGTCTTAATTTATGCGTTGAATATTTTTTTGTATCAAGGCCCGCAGCCATTAGTTCTTTATCAACAATATGTTGAACCGTTCTTTTACTAATACGTTCTCGTCTTTCACTTAAAAACAGAGCTTTTCTTGAATTTAATTTATCTGTCTTAATACCATCTTTCGGCCTAACCTCTAAATAATTTCCAATGGCTCTTACACAGGCTTTATTTAGATAAATTGTTCTTTCTTTATTACCTTTACCAATAACAGTCATTTTATTTTCAGAAAAATCTATATCATTTATATTTATTCCAACTAATTCAGACAAACGCATACCACAATTTAAAAATAGTGTGATAATAGCATAATCTCTTTGATAATTTCTATTATCTTCATTTTCTGTAACTTCTAAAAGTTTTTGACTATCTTCTAAACTTAAATATTTTGGAAGACGTCTATCTAATTTTGGAGTTTCCAAATTTTGAGCTGGATTATTTTCAATTAGATTTGCTTTAGCACATAAATAATTAAAGAAAATTCTAATACTTGATACTTTTCGTGCACGAGTTGCGGCTTTGCTGTGGTATGTAGTAGTTAAATAGCTTAAAAAAGCATGAATATCGTCTAATTTGATTTTTTTTATAGTATTTAAATCAACATCTTTAATTTCTATTTTTGAAAAATCTTCTTCAGTTGTTAAACCAAAGTGCATTTTTATAAACTTTAAAAATGTTGCTAAATCATAGTTATATTCTTTAACAGTGTTAGGTGATTTATTTAAAATTGTCATTGTATAGTCTAAAAATGAGTTTAAGTATTCTGGGTTATCTTCATGATTTATCATATGTTTCACACTCCATTCATTGATATTATATAATAAAATTTATTAAAATGGAATAATTTGTTTATTAATTTTTAAAAATATGTTATAATTTTGTTACTGAACTGTAACATAATTTTGATTGAAAAAATTTGAGAGGTAGATAAATGAAAAGTAAGCATTCAAAAGAAAGAAGAAATATAATAAAGATACCAAAAAAAGATAATAAAAAAAGAATAAAACAAAATAGAAAAACAGATAACATTCAAAATATAATAAATAATTCTGATAATCAAAAATTTGAAAAAACTGATAGAAGGAGGCAAACAAAAACTCCAGAACAAATAAAAAGAAAAAAGAAAATAAAGCTAGTAATATTGTCACTTATTATTGCTTTAATTTTAATTTTTGGAATATGTACAGCTGTATCAGCAAATAGATGGAAAAGCTTAGTACAGGAAATGTCAAAGAATGAAAATTCAATTGTTAAAGATACAGATGGAAAAACTATAGCGGAAATAGGAAGCGAAAAAGCAAAAAATAAAATTCCTGCATCAGAAATTCCAAGCAATTTAAAGAATGCGTATGTAGCAATAGAGGATGAAAGATTTTATAAGCACCATGGGGTAGATGTAAAAAGAACAAGTGCTGCAATTGTATCATATGTATTTCACCTTGGCTCATCATCATTTGGTGGAAGTAGTATAACTCAGCAAGTTGTAAAAAACTTAACTGGAGATTCCTCAAATAAAATTTCAAGGAAGGTGAATGAATGGGGGAAAGCCACTGTTTTAGAATCTTTTATGAGCAAAGACGAAATAATGTCGTTATATTTAAATATTATTTATGTAGGGCCTAATATTTATGGAATTGAAACAGGTGCAAACTATTACTTTAATAAATCTGTAAAAGATTTATCTTTAGAAGAATGTGCATTTTTAGCAGGAATTAATAATTCACCAAATTCGTATAATCCTTATGGAGATACAGACAATAGTGAGAAAATTAAAAAAAGAACAAAAACTGTATTATCAAAAATGAAAGAACTTAAATATATTAATGAAGATGAATATAATACAGCTGTTGCAAATGTTGACAATGGACTAAAATTTAAAAAAGGAAAAATTGAAACAGATGATGCAGTTTATTCATATCATACAGATGCGTTAATATCACAACTAATAGATGACATTGCAGATAAAAAGAAAATTGCAAAAACATTTGCCACAAACTATGTAAATATGGCAGGTCTTACAATTTATAGTACTCAAAATACATCTGTTCAAAATCAAATGGAAAAAGAATTTGAAAAAACTAAATATCAACTTGCATCAAAAACAGGAGGAGACCCTTCACAAGCTGCTATGGTTATAATAGATCATAAAACAGGGCAAGTTGTAGGTTGTGTAGGTGGACTTGGTAAAAAAACAACATCAAGAGGATTAAACCGTGCAACTCAGTCAATTAGGCAAACTGGTTCATGTATAAAACCGATAGCTGTTTTAGTGCCAGGAATTGCAAAAAAAGAGTTTACTGGATCAACAATATTTGCGGACGAACAAACAATATTTGCTGATGGATACAAACCTGAAAACTATAGTAAATATCTTGGAAATATAACTGTGAGAAGGGCTCTAGAATCTTCTCAAAATATTCCTTTTGTAGAAATGATGGAAAAAATAGGACCTAAAATGTCTATGAAATATCTTGAAAAAATGGGAATTACAACACTTAGCCAAAAAGACGAAAATTTAGCACTTGCATTAGGTGGGTTAGACAAAGGAATAAGCCCATTACAAATGGCTGGGGCATATGCAACAATTGCGAACGACGGAGAATATATAGAACCAACATTTTATACAAAAGCTGAGACATCAAATAAAAAAGTTATTGTAGAAGTAAAGCAGAAGAAGAAAAGAGTATTTTCAAAAGAAGTTGCTTACATAGTAAAAGAATTATTAACAGAACCTGTAAAAGGAAGCTATGGAACAGCAACATATTGTTCAATTTCTGGAATGGATGTTGCTGCAAAAACAGGAACGACAGATGATAATTATGATAGATGGCTTTGCGGATTTACACCATATTATACAGGTGTTACATGGTATGGATATGACAAAAATGAGTCAATCAATTATAACGGCAAAAAAAATCCAGCAGGAATTTTATGGGCTAATATTATGAGTAGAGTACATTCAAATTTACAAAGTGCAAAATTTGATAAGCCCTCATCAGTTTTGAAAGTAACAGTTTGTGCTGAAACTGGTAGAAAAGCAAATACTGGTTGTCCAAATACATATGACGAATATTTTTTAATCGGTACAAAACCAACAACATGTACAAAACATGCCGGAACTGAAATAAATGATGGTAATACATCTAATAAAAATACAAACAATACCCATTCTGGTGCTGATTCATTTGATACTACAACAAAAGATGATTTGGATTTCCCAACAACTACAGTGAAAGAAGAAACTAACAATGTAAAAGAAAATGCAAATAGTGATAAAGCCAAAGAAAATACGAATAATGAAAATACAAATAGTAATACAGAAAATCCTAGTAATAAAAATAATTCCAGTAAAAATGATGAAAAAACAAATTCTGTAAATTCTGGTACTAATAGTAATAATAAAAATAATTCTGTAACAAATAATTCTAATACATCAAAAGAGCATAATAATAGCAATAGTTTAAATTCTAAAACATCCGATAATACTACTGAAAAAAATAATTAATATAGATAAAAAACATATTTTAAACGGAGTGATATAAATGAAGAAATGTTTTTGAAAAAAATGACAATAAAAAATGGTTAATAGCAAATCTAAACTCAAAAGGTTCTTAGAAAATAATGTAAGGTCAACACCACAAAGAGTAAATTTAGATGAATATATTGAATGGACTGATGTGAGTTTTTTAAAAGCAATTGCTGATACAATAAAGAGTACAGATGATGAAATACTTAAAAAATTAGGATTAATATGTATACCTGGTACTGAATCAGTAGAAAGTTTACTTGAAGGAATATATATATATCAAAAGTACAAGAAGAAAAAACATTAAGCAAAGCAGATATTGAAACAATAGAAACTTTAACTGATATTTCAAAATTTGTAGACAAAAGAAAACAAAATTTAGAATCAGAAAATCTTTTGATATTAAATTCAACATCAAAGCAAGATATAAAAGAATGTAAAGAAAAAATAGATAGTATAATTGGAATAGCTACTGAAAAAGAAAAAGAAAATGGAGTTATTTCTTGGGAAGATAGAATAGCTGCATATAAAAGAAAAAAGGGTGAAGAAATATATATAAGAACAAATAAAGGCAATGCTAAGGAAATTACTGAGTTTGTTTCTGAAAGGCATAATATATATGCTCAAAACCTGCTAGGACTTAGCGAAAGCATAAATGGACTTTATGATAATACTCCCAATTTTAAATGAAAAAAATAAAGAAATTCTTCCACAAATAAAAAATGTTATGGAAGAGTACAACGTAAAGAATTCTGATATACAGAAATAGTAAAAAGGAATTGCGACTTTGGACGTGTCGAAATTTAAAACTTTTTACTTAAAATTATAATTTTAGAAAGGATAGAAAAAATGGAAATATTAAAAACAATTATTAACAGTTTCGAATTCCAAACAATTGTAAAATTGTTATTAGGGATTATATTAGCAGGAATTATAGGGTTAGAAAGGTCATCTTGGAGCAAACCAGCAGGATTTAGAACACATGCTTTAGTTGGAATAAGTGCAGTTTTAGTCATGATATGTGGTGAATATATGTCAAAATCATTTGGTGTAGATTCTTCAAGAATACCAGCACAATTATTATCAGGAATAGGATTCCTAGGTGCTGGAACAATATTGAGAGATGGATTTAATGTTAAAGGATTAACAACAGCCTCAACATTACTTGCAGTTACTTGTATTGGATTGTGTATAGGTGCAGGATATTATTTATGCGGAATAATTGCTACAGCGTTAGTTTATATAATTTTATCTTACTCATATTTGATATCTGATAAAATTGAACATTATAATATGTTAGAACTAGAAATTGAACTTGAAAAACAAAGCCAAGAAACTTTAAAGCAAATTAAAAAACTGCTTGAAGATAATGAGATTATTGTCACTGAATTAGATATGTCTAAGTATAAAAATAATATCATTAAAATAATTGGTAAAGATAAAAAGAAATCTGAACATTCTTTTGTTACTGATTTAATTAGTTTTGATAATGTTATTAAGGTCGAACAAAATTAGTTTACTTTATTACATTTATATATATTGAAAGTTATGTAAATATATGATATAATTAAAGTGTTTTTAGCCAATAAGCTAATTAATTTTTATAATCTCCTTTACGGAGTAGACATATATAACCCAAAACAACGTTTTATAAAAAGGAGAGTGATATAATGCAGTTATTGACAAACGTTACATTAAAGGCAAAGCCTTTTATCAACGAAAACGAAGCTACATTCAATGCAGAATGCAAAGCTATTAACACCAAAAGCGATTTGGAATTAGAATATGATGGAAGAGATGTTTTAGTTACTTTTCCACCATATTCCCAGATTGAAATAACCAAATGGTGTCAATTGGTATTAGGTCTATTTCACGAACAATCTAATTTTAAACAGCTTTTATTTAAAACATTCTCAAGTCTACGGTGCAAGACAAAGCTTGAATGCATTTTCTTTGAAGCAAATGGGGTTATAATTTGTGTTAAGAAAGATTCTAATCCCTATGAGCTTATGAGAAGTTATTTTTCTGAACAAGGATATTTAGTTTTAGATAATGATACTGAACAACAAATTAATTTTAGAAATGAAAAACTTCTAAAATTACGTATGTTCGTTTATCAAATATTTATTCAGGAAAGTAATAAATCTGATCTTAAAGCTAAAAGGAAACATATTTTTTTCTTATCAGATGAAGAAGAACAAGCTTACAATCTGAAAGAATATAACACCTATAATAAGAGGTTCGAAGAGTACCTCCAAGATTTTGAATTAGATTCTGAATCTTCAGAAGAAAGCAAAGAATTGCTTAATCTGCTTAAAAAACAATTACTGCATTAAAAACAAAAAACTGATTTACTATTCTCGTAGATCAGTTTTTTACTATAAAATGAATTTGAAGGAGATTATTGAAGAAAGTATGGGAAGAACCCTATTTCCAAGAATATGTAATTTTAATAAAATTAAAGAAATTTAAAATAAAAAAGAAATAGGTAGTAAAATATTTTGTGTAAAGTTATAAAATTAATAGGTAATAGGGGAATAGGTATTTTAAAAAATATTAATTTTTTAATAATTATAAAATTTAAAAGAAGAAATATTTTACAAAATAAAAAAGATTATTATAAAAGATTTTTAAAATATAAATAAAACTAATAAATTAAAATTGAAATTTAAAAACTAATATAAATTTTAATAAGAATTTTGTGCAAAGTTTCTACAAAATAAAATTTATTTCAGATTTAGATTTATACTAAAAAATTTTTTTCAAATAATAATTTTAAGTTTTTGAAATTTAAATTTATATAAATTTCATAAATCGAACATTTTAGAAAAATATGGTATAATGTTTATAAAAAAGTTTGGAATAATTTATTGACTCCTATACACATTTCATTTGTAATATGTGTATGAAAGTCAAAAATAGAAAATATAAATTATATTTATTTATTACAAAATAGATATAAATCTCATAATAAAAATATGTATAATCTTTTGCTTTTTTATACATACTTTTAAAATATATAAGAAAATGTGATAATTTGTCGAAAAACAATGTAAAAAATGTGATATAAAATATTGAAAGAATGTAAAAAATGTGATATACTAATGCTGAAGGTGATAATATGAGATTAAAAAGAAAAATTGATGAATATTTAATAGAATGGAAAAAAAGCAAAAATAAAATGCCATTAATAGTAAAAGGTGCAAGACAAATTGGAAAAACTGAATCAATAAAAAACTTTGGATTAAATAATTATAAAAGTTTAATTGAAATAAATTTTGTTTTACAGCCAGAATATAAAGACATTTTCGATAAAGGATTTGAAATAGATAGAGTCATTAAAGATATCACATTAAAAAATGGAGATTTTCAATTCATACCTGGAGAAACATTAATATTTTTTGATGAAATACAAGACTATCCAAGTTGTGCAACGGCTTTAAAAGCCTTTAGAGAAGACGGAAGATTTGATGTTATATGTTCAGGATCCTTAATGGGAATAAATTATGAAGAAATTGAATCGAATAGTGTAGGCAATAAAATTGATTATATAATGCATTCATTAGATTTTGAAGAATATTTATGGGCAAAAGGATATAACAATGAGCAAATAGAAGATTTATATCAATGTATGGCAAAAAATGAACCATTATCAAAAATACAATATGATGTTATGATGGAAAATTTTCAAGAATATATGATTGTTGGAGGAATGCCGCTAATTGTTAAAACATTTGTTGAAAACAAAACATATACTGGAATTCTAGAAATGCAAAAACAAATAATATTGGACTACGAAGAGGATATTACTAAATATGCAGGTGGACTTGATAAAACAAAAATACTAAATGCATATAGAAAAATTCCTGTATTTCTGGGTAATGAAAATAAAAAATTTCAAATAACAAAAATTTCTTCTGGAGCTAGAAATAGAGAATATGTTGGAGTTATAGAATGGCTAGAAAATGCTGGAATAGTTAATATTTGCTATTGTCTTGAACAAGTAAGTTTACCGTTAAAAGGAAACTATAATCCTGATAATTATAGATTATATTTTGGAGATCCTGGTCTACTGATTGCAACATTGGATGAAGAAGCTCAACTTGATTTAAGAAGAAATAAAAATTTCAATACTTATAAAGGTGCGATTTATGAAAATATAGTTGCAGATATGTTAGTTAAAGAAGGATATAATTTATACTTTTATAGGGATGAAACAGGCAGACTTGAAATGGATTTCTTTGTAAGAGATACAAATTATTTAATTCCAGTAGAAGTGAAGGCAAGTGATAATTCCACAATATCTTTAAATAATTTGATTGATAATGATAAATATAAAGATATAAAATACGGAATAAAACTTTGCAATAAAAATATTGGATTTAATGGAAAATTTTATACATTTCCATATTTTCTTACATTTTTATTAAAAAGATATTTAAATGAAAAAAATATATAAAAATAAATATAAGTCTTATTTTAAATATTAAAGTAAGGCTTACTTTTTATGTAAGGCATAAAATTTACTAGATTTAATAAAAAACGGTGGAGTAGGGGGAAGAGCCTTATTTTCAGATATATACATTTTAAATAAATATTAAAAACAAAAAAATAGAAAAATTGGTAAAAAATCTTAAAACGAACATTTGATTATTACAAATTGATTTATAAATTTTAATTATAATTTTAGATTTTAAATTATATTTATAAAGTCTGAAAATCAATTATAATTAATTTAAATTATTAACTAATCAAATTATCTATTTATGATTTTAGAAATTAATTTTGATGATTTAAACTTATAGTATGCAATTTAAATTTGCAGATTTTAATTAAACTTATGGAATTATAATTACATGTAAGATCTTTTATCTTTTGAAATCGATTAAAATAATGGCTTGTGATAATCGTTTTTAAGGCATTCTAACAAAACAGCCATATAGTTTGTTGCCTAGTATTTTAGCAAAATACTGATAATTCTAAGATTTAGCAATTTTTAGTGGTAAGTTGTTTGATTTTATAGATATACAAAAATACCTCAAAAAAGCGACACACGAGAATCGGTTTTAAGCCATTTTTATTTTTTAGGCTTATAAGTTTGTTGTTGGTAAAATACGGCAAATATAGAAAAATAAGCATTTTGAAGATTTTTGATAAAATTTAGATAGAAGATCAGAAATTATAAAAAATTATTTGAACATTAAATTATATAGATAAAATATTTAAGTAGCTTAAAATTGATTTTAAAGCGTTATTAAAATAAGATTATATAAGTAATTGGATAACATTAAATAATATTAAATATGCAAAATAAAATAATTATATAATAAGTAAATATATTAAAGCAAAGGCTTGAAAGTACTGAAATGACTAGGTAGGACTATAATCATAGTCTATACATTTTACTCCTATTCCTTTTTGCACAAAACTTTGATGCCGCGACACTTTCGAATAAAAATAATTAATAATTTTATTTTAAATTATAGACAAATATTTGTTCTTATTATAAAATATGTACAATAGTTCAAAAATGCAAAAAGTTATAATATATAAATACCAACAAATATACTAAGAATTAAATTTTATATAATAAAGGATGTGTTCGTATGAACGAAAAAAAGAATGAAATTATTTTATTTGAAAACCAAGGAGTAAAATTAGAAGTAAACTTAAAAGATGAAACTGTGTGGCTTAATAGACAACAGTTAGCAGATTTATTTGATAGAGATATAAAGACAATAGGAAAACATATTAATAATGCTTTAAAGGAAGAATTAAAAGATGATAATTCAGTTGTCGCAAAATTTGCGACAACTGCTAAAGATGGAAAAAAATACAATGTAGAATATTACAATCTTGATGTAATTATATCAATTGGATATTGTGTTAAATCATCACAGGGTATTGTTTTCAGAAAATGGGCAAACAAAATATTAAAAGATTATATGCTAAAAGGTTATGCAATAAATCAAAAAAGATTAGAATATTTAGAAAAAACTATAAAATTAATAGATATTGCGAATCGTATTGATGAAAGACTAGAAG
>OIYY01001774.1_pt1 | contig 10380 bp, 8 predicted proteins | sample 1588341 | NCBI WGS metagenome assembly OIYY01 (sample SAMN03283287) | human gut metagenome | biome: human-associated habitat; material: feces | host: Homo sapiens | place: Peru | collected 2012
GGTAGTCGCGTGCAAGATTGAGCGTTGCGTTTGCTGGAACGTATGCCCAGCTGGCTTCGGTTTGTTGCGCGGGCAGTCCGTCGATGGCATTGAGCAGATGATGAATGGCGATTTGGGTGCGCTCGTTGACTGCCACGTTCCAATGGCGTCGGCTGGGTGCGCTTGCGCACAACGCTCCGTTCGCAATATGTGCGATTCCGATTGCATGGGACTGATCTTCCGGATCCTCAAGTGCGACGGAAATAGGCTGTTCCGCATGAATCAGCAAATCACCTCCCGCATCAATCACGAATTGTGACGACTGCAGCATGCGCCCGAGCAGATCGACGAGATAGCCTTTGCCGCAGGCGCCGAAATCCAACTGCACCGGCTCATGCGTTACCAATGTGGTTCCGTGGCGGGTCACATCGCGTCCCCAAACGGCGCGTCCGTGCAATGCGCCCAAATGTTCGGGCGCATCTTGTGTAACTGTGAAACTCAGCGACGCATCGTATCCAAGTCGGATCAAATCCTCGCCGACGCACGGATCGATTGTGCCGGAAGTGGCGGAAAATAGCGCATCATACAGATCGAACAGCGGCGCGCACCAATCCGGAAAATCGAAACTTCCGCCATGCTCGGCCTTGCCGATCGCCGCAATCAGCGAATCATTGCGGAATCGAGACAGCACGTGTTCGTAATCCTCAATGAGCGATTCCATTGCGGAACGCACCTTGTCGTCGATCGGCGAATCCGCGGAAATCACCATACCGGTGCCGAGCGCCCTATAAAACGCCGTGACAAACGGCATGCGTTGCGTCAAAGAATCCATGCCTCCGATGCTACCCGCCCATTTCCTCCAGCTACTGGGGGAAATGGGACTTTCGCGATGGGGCGCATGGTACAGTTGCCGGCAGGGCGTCAACATGGAGGTTGATATGGGGAACGTCGAGAATGCAAGTGCAGCCACGCGCACAACGAAAACGGTGAAGAGCCTGCCGATGCCCAAAGTCTGGGCTTTCGCCGTCGGCCAATTCGGCTGGGCGCTACTTTCCGGCATTATTTCGAATTGGCTCGTCTACTTCTACCAGCCTGACAACGAAACCATCTCGCAAGGGCAAACCGTGTTCGTACCGCAGGGTCTTGCCGTACTCGGCGTGGTGACCGTAGTCGGCGGCATCACCGCGTTCGCCCGCTTCTTCGACGCATTCGTGGATCCGGCCGTGGCAAGTCTTTCCGACCGTTGCACATCAAAATCCGGTCGTCGCATGCCGTTCCTCAAATTTGCGGCCCTTCCACTCGCTCTCGTCACCGTGCTGGTGTTTTGGAGTCCAATCAACGATACGAGCTGGATCAACGGCGCGTTCCTGTTCGTCACGGTGATCGGCTACTACATTGCGCTCACGTTCTACTGCACGCCCTACAACGCGCTGATCGCCGAGCTTGGTCACGATTCCAAACAGCAGCTCACCATCTCCACCGCCATTTCGTTCACGTGGGTGGCCGGCACCGCCATTGCGTACGTGGCACCGGTGATTTGGGCTGGTTTCGTGCCGGGCTTGGGGCGTGTGAACGCCATTCGTTTGACGTTCACCATCATGGCGGCCATCGCATTCGTGTGCATGCTGGTTCCGCCGCTCACCATCAAGGAACGCGATTACGTCAACTCGCAGCCCACGTCCGAATCGACCATTGAATCGTTGAAGCAGACGTTCGGCGACGGCGAATTCCGCAAGTTCGTCTGCTCCGACGTGGTCTATTGGGTTGCGATCACTACATTCCAGACTGGTTTGCCGTTCTTCGTGACAAGCCTGCTCAAACTTCCCGAGACCACGACCACCATCTATTTCGTGCTCATGACCGCAGTGTCGGTGCTGTTCTATCTGCCGGTGAATGTATTGGCGAATCGTGTTGGCAAGAAGCGGATTCTGCTGGTCGCTTTCGTGATTTTCACATGTGCGTTCGCGTTTGCGGGCGCGCTTGGCTCCGGTCTGCTCGCTGCGATTCCGCCGATGGCGCAGGGCTTGATTCTTTCGATTGTCGGTGCGATTCCGATGGCCGCGTTCGGTATTCTTCCGCAGGCGATTGTTGCGAATATTGCCGACGCGAGTTCGAAAACGACCGGTCAGGATCGTCAGGGCATGTTCTATGCGGCTCGCACGTTTGCGATGAAGATGGGTCAGTCGGTGGCGATGCTGCTGTTTACCGGCGTGAGCACGATTGGCATGGCGTCGGGCGCCGGCTATCGTATTGCGGCTGTTTGCGCCGCGGTATTGTGCGGCATCGGCGGTGTGGTGTTCGCGTTCTACAACGAACGCAAGGTGCTTGACGTGCTCGAATCCTGATTCCGTCCATGCGCCCGCTGACCTCACGATTTTGTTTTTCGTTGCTTTTTCGGAATCGTGAGGTCACCAGGGCGGAATCGTGAGGTCAGAAAGTCCAGCTCCATCCCAAATCTCCCAATTCCCGAATCTTCCAATCGCACGAATATGCATGGAGAGGAACGGCGAAAGCGCCTCAAAAAATCACTATGTGAGACGACGCGCGCGGATCGCAGAAAATAAGAATGGCGGAATTCCACCGTTTTATGGGTGTTTACAACAAAACTGCCAAAAAATCAAGACTGTTATTTCAATTTTTTTCGTTCTATCTTGTGAAGTCGGTACGCACTGTGCGTACGGCAAAGATGGCGCACATGCGAATCGGATTATGAACGGCTGAGAGAGGAAGCGGTCTTATGTCATCCTGCGATACGCAGCGGGCTACAGGTGCGTTCGGTCGCCTTGTCGCGTTCATCGCGGCATTGCTGATCGCATTGACCACGCTTTTCGCGACTACCGTGGTCCCGCAGTCGGCAATCGCCGCCGATGACAGTCAAACGAATTTTGATTCCTGGGCTGCCGCTGCGAAGAACATCGAAGACCAGCTTGCGACCGCCGAAAAAGACTACAATGACGGCAATTACGGTCAGGCTGGCACTGATTTTCAGACCGCGCATTGGATTGGCTACGACGCGTCCAATTTTTCGAAGGTCGTCAATGACACAATCAGCGCTGACAAGCAGAAGGAACTGCTGCAGCAATTCACCGATCTTGAAGGTCTTGCCTACCAGCAGGACCAAGGCGACGCCATTGCAGCCAAAATCGACGCGCTGACCGCCGAAATCAACGCAACCGCGCAAACGCTCGACATGAACGCAGACCTCGCCAATCCTAAGGAATACGCGAAGCAGCGTGCCGCGCAAACCGCGGAAGAGCGCAAGAAGCTCGACGCGGCCAAGAAGAATTCTTCCAAAGGCAAAGGCGACCGCACGTGGAGTGACGTTGCCGGCGAAATGACCGTCATTCTCGATCAGGCGTACGAAGCCGCCGCTTCCGGCAAGGGCGACGAAGGCTCCACGCTGGTCAACAACGCCTACTACCAGTACTACGAGAAACTCGGCTTCGAAAAGAACGTGATGAACGTGATTTCCGGCGATCGTGTTTCGCAGGTCGAATACCAGTTCAAGATGACTCGTAAGATCATGCGCGACGGCGGTTCCGACAAGGAAATCAAGCAGCATGTCGACGATTTGAAGAGCTGGATCGTGGAAGACGCGGCCACCCTTGACGGTGGCGCGTCCGGCAATGTCAACGGCTTCACCAAGCTCGTCACCAGCTCCGCCGGCCAGGCGTTCCTCATTCTAATCCGTGAGGGCCTCGAAGCGCTGCTGGTGGTGGCCGCAGTGATCGCCTACCTGGTGAAGTCCGGCAACAAGCGTTTCACCAAGTGGATCTACCTTGGTGTGGTCGCAGGTCTGGCCGGCTCCGGTCTGGTCGCCGTGCTCTTCACGTTCCTGTTCGGCGGTTCCGGCCCGATCCAGGAGATTTCCGAAGGCGTGTGCGCGCTTATCGCCACCCTCATGCTGCTGTGGACCAGCAACTGGATGCTCAACAAGAGCTCCGTGGAAGCGTGGAACAACTACATCAGGAATAAGACCGAAGCGGCTGTGGCCGGCGCGCAAAGCAAGGTCGAATCCGGTCAGAGACTGGGCTTGGGCATGATCACCTCGCTTGCCATGCTGAGCTTCCTCGCCGTGTTCCGTGAGGGCGCCGAAACGGTGATCTTCTACGAGTCCATCTACTCCATGAGCCAGGATGCGCACGGCATGTGGGTTGGTGGTCTGGCCGCCGCCGCGGTGCTGCTCGTCATCTTCCTGATTCTGCGATTCACTTCGGTGAAGATTCCGATCGGCCCGTTCTTCCTCGTCACTTCGATTTTGATGGCCGTGCTGGTTGTGATTTTCGCGGGTGGCGGCATCCATGCGCTCATCGAGGGTGATCTTATTGAAGGCACCTACTTGAGCAGCGTGCCAACTAACGATTGGATCGGCTTGTATCCGTACGTCGAAACGATTACGGCACAGGTGATTGCCGCGATCGCGGTGGTTGTGCTGTTCGTGGTCGGTTTCATCAAGAAACACAGGATGAAGTTGGCCGCGCAGGCGGAACAGGCTAAGTAAGCGCCAATCAATAATCACAAGTAAAGATTTAGAGATTTCCATAAGTTTCCAACGTTCCTCAAGGGACCAAAGAAAAGGAAGAGAAAAAACAATGAAGAATAAGAAGATCGCCGCCCTGCTCGGCATCCTGCTGGCCGGCTCCATGGCCTTCTCCCTGTCCGCATGCGGCAACTCCAACGATTCCGCATCCGATGCCAAGTCCGACACCTCCACTTCGGACACCACCGACAAATCCAGCGATTCCAGCGCTGATGACAGCAACGGCGCCGGCTTCGAAGAGATTCAGGTCGACGAGAAGCACTCCGATCAGGATGTTGACGCTCTGACCGTCAACGCCGTGTACTTCCAGCCGATCGATATGGAACCGTCCGGCATGGGCCTGAAGGCTGCCGACGCTTCCTTCCACCTGGAAGCCGACATCCATGCCAACGAGAAGGGCACCGAGCTCGGCTACGGCAAGGGCGACTTCGTGCCGGATCTGACCGTGAACTACGAGATCATCAACAACGCGAACAACGAGACCGTTGGTTCCGGTACCTTCATGCAGATGAACGCTTCCGACGGCCCGCACTACGGCGCCAACGTCAAGCTTGACGAGGCTGGCTCCTACAAGCTCGTGCTGAAGATCGAATCTCCGGAGAAGAAGGGTTGGATGCTGCATGTTGATCCGGAAACCGGCGTTAAGGGCCGCTTCTGGACCGAGCCGCTCGAGGTCACTTTCCCGGAGTGGAACTACACCCCGCAGGAGTGGTGATCTGAAACGTGAGTTCCGGCACATGCCAAGCGAAATGGTTTGGATGTAAGCCTGAATTCATGTTGAGATTCAACTCGTGGTTAACGCCGTTCACGTATCGCGAAACGTATGCAAGTAGCGCGAATATGGGTACGGCGTTCGCGGTTGCCTGGATAGTCGTTCGACGCACTCAAGGCCGTTTGGCCGAGCCTACGGTCGAACAACCATCCAAGCAACCGCTCTCTTGCGTTTTAGGGGATACGCTTTTGGGGGATAACGCGCTTTTGGAGGAATCTTGGTAAGGGGGTTCCTTTTGTGTGCCGAATTCACTAGGCTTTGACAGGGATATACGACGAAAGGTGTGAGATGCTGACGCAGTACGTCACGGTGTTGCAGGGAACGCTGGCACCGGCTTTGCTGATTATGGCGCTGAACGTGATGCTCACGGTCGGTGAGGGGCGTGACAAGCCGTTGAGCGCGTACTGGCGTCTTGCGGGCTTCATTATCGGATTCGCGGGTGCCATTGTGTTCGCCGCGTTGCGTGCGTCCGCGGTGATCAATCAGCGTACGTTCGTCAATTACCCCACATTGTGGTGTTGCGTGATTTTCGATATCGCGGTGTTCGTTATTGTGCTGTTCGCACGTCGCATTACTACGAATTGGCATGATCATCGCGCGTTGCTTGATATTGCGAATACGATTGGAGCTCTTGCAATCGCCGCCACCACCTTCCGTGCATTGCCTGATGTTATTTTGCGTTTGACGATTTTCGTGGAGCCGGGAGATCCGATCTTCACTTCGGATATGCTCCTTCGTGCGCTTGGTTTCGCGTTGGGTGTGGTCACTGCGATTGTTGCGGCGTTGATTTTCCGTACGATGCGTTCCACTGCGATTCGTTGGTCGTTCACTACGGCTGTGCTGCTGTTGATTGCGCTGCTGTTTGTTTCGCATTTCACTGATCTTGCGCAGATTCTGCAGTCCAAGCGCATCGTTCATTTCCCTCTGGAAGCGTTCCTGGCGTTGGTGTGGTGCATTAATCATCAGCGCCATATGGCCATTGCCATGGTGCTGGTGTTCATCATTCCGGTGATCGCCAGCATTGTGATGGGCTTCAAAATCAAGCCGGAAGGCGCCAACGAGGCCATTGTGCGATCGCATATCGCGTTCCGTCGCCGTGCGAAGGCGGCCGGCGCATGGAGCCTTGTTGCGATGATTGGCATCACGTTCGCGCTCACGTATGGTGTGGCGCAAACGAAGAAGGTTATTACACTGTCTCCGCCTGAGGATTATTCGCTGAGCGACGGCGTGGCCACCATCAAATTCAGTCAGATCAACGATGGTCATCTGCATCGCTTCCAATACAAGGCGAAAGACGGCACGGTGATGCGTTTCATCATCATCAAGAAAAATGGTGGAGCGTACGGTGTCGGTCTTGACGCATGTGACAACTGCGGTGACGCGGGCTATTACGAGAAGGATGGCAAGATCATCTGCAAGAAGTGCGATGTCGCCATCAACCTCGCCACTATCGGATTCAAGGGCGGATGCAATCCGGTACCGTTCGATTATCAGGTTGAATCCGGCAAAATCGTAATCCAAACTTCAACGCTCGACGCATTGTCGACGCATTTCCAGTGAGCGGAAAGAGGTAGCCATGTTCTTTCTTCGAATGATTTTCCGCTCGTTCAGCAGGCAGTTCAAACGCAGACTGCTGATCGCAGTCACCGTGTGCCTGTCGGCCACGGTCAGCGTGGCCATGCTGGGCGTGGTGTTCGACGTTGGAGACAAGCTGAACGCCGAACTGTCGACGTACGGTTCCAACATCACCGTGCAGCCCAAGGCTGATGCCGTCGTCAACGACCTGTACAACACGGATGGTGACGCTGACAGCAGCGCTTCCGGCACTTCCCAATCCGATCCGACCACATTTTTGAAGGAATCGGATACACCGAAGATCAAAACCATCTTCTGGGCGTTCAACATCACGAATTTTGCCCCTGAACTTAATATCCATGTTGACGTGAACTGCGCGTCCAAATCGGCGGAATCCAGCTCTTGCAAGGCTTCCAGCGTGCCGATCGTGGGCACATGGTTCGCCAAAACCCTGCATATGGATTCCGGCGAATCCACCGTGGCGGGCATGAACGGCATGCGTTCGTGGTGGAAGCTTGACGGTTCCTGGCCGAAAGACGATAGCGCGCAAGGCCTGATTGGCACCACGCTCGCATCCAAACTCGGCGTAGGCAAGGGAGATACCGTAACCCTCTACAAAACCACGGCCGATGGCAGCCGCAACAAGCAGCAGATCACCATCACCGGCATTTACGATTCCGGCGATAGCGACAACAATGCGATGTACATTCCGTCATCCACCGCGCAGGTGCTTGCGAATCTGCCTGATTCCATTGACAAGATCGAAGTCAAGGCTCTGACCACGCCAGACAATGATTTGGCGCGTAAGGCGTCGAAGAATCCGAATGCGCTTACGCAAGACGAGTGGGAAACATGGTATTGCACCGCATACCCTTCGTCCATCGCTTACCAGATCGAAGAGGTTATTCCCGGTTCCGTAGCCAAGCAGGTGCGTCAGGTGGCCGCATTGCAGGGCGATGTGCTGCAGAAAACGCAGGCGGTGATGGTGCTGATGACCGTGCTTTCGTTGGTTGCGGCCGCTATTGCAGTGGCGAATCTGATGGCCGCCTCGATTGGTGAGCGCGGTTCCGAATTGGCGTTGCTGAAGGCGATTGGTGCCACCGATGGTGCGGTTTCTCGCCTGATGCTCGCTGAGACGGCTGTGATTTCGTTGGTTGGCGCGATTGTCGGTGCGCTGTTGGGTTCCGGTGTCGCGCAGATTGTGGGACATGTGGTATTCGGTTCCGGCATTACGATGCGTCCAATGGTTTTTGTGCTGGTGTTCGTATTGTTGACGCTCACCGTGCTGATCGCCTCGTTTTCGTCGATCCGTTCGATTCTGGGACTCAAACCTGCGGAGGTCTTGCATGGCCGTTGATTTCAACTTGGGTTCCGTAAACTCGGCCGCGGCTGCGGCTTCGGTCACGAACGGCGCACTGTGCTGTTCGTCCGCGGAGGTGTTGCATGGTAGGTGAGTTCAAGACAGTCCGTAAGGGGCATGAGATGACTAATCGCAAGATGTTCTTCACCATGCTGTGGGGCGCGGTGTTCCGCCGCCGTTCACGAGCCGTTATGGCCGTGATCGCCTCCATGGTGGGCGCTGCCACGCTGTTCTGCCTTGCGGCAACGTGTATTGCCGTTCCACAGCAAATGAACGAGGAAATGCGTGCGTATGGCGCGAATCTTATCGTCACGCCGTCCGAATCAGCCGAAAAGTTCCACGGCATCGACACCGATACCGTCAAAGCGTTGAACCAGATGGTGAAAGGCTCGTACAGTGCCCGTTCCGCCGCCTACCGGTATGAAAGCGTGCGCATCAACTCGGCGCCATACACGATGGCCGGCATCATAACCAAAGACGTGAAAGCGCTCAACCATCATTGGAATGTAACTGGCGATTGGCCCAGCGAAGGTAATGTGATGCTCGGCCGTGACGTGGCCGACGCGCTCGGTGTCTCCATCGGTTCGACCGTAACCATCGGCTACCGCGCATCCGACGATGCGCAGGATTCCGGCTCTCTTGGCCAAACCGAAGCGCAAGTCAAAGAAAATGGCCGCGTTTCGTCCGACATTATGGAGAACACCGGCACTGAATTTCGTGTCGGAGGCATCGTCGATACGGGCGGTAGCGAAGACGAAATCGTCTACGCAGTCAACGCTGACGTGGCCAAACTGGCCGGATCCAAACGCGGTGCGGACGTGATCGAATATTCCGTCAATGCGGTAGGTAGCGAACTCAACGACGTCGTCAAATCGATCAACGCGAATCCGTCAACCGGCGTGAAAGCGCAGACCGTCACCAAAATCACCTCATCCGACACTCGCATCATCGCCATGCTGCAAACCCTGTTCTGGATCGTGTCGCTGGTCGTGCTCGTGCTGACGTTTGTGGGCGTGGGCACCACCATTAGTTCCATTGTGTCTCAGCGACGCAACGAAATCGGCTTGCGCAAAGCGTTGGGCGCATCGTCGCAGGCCATCGGCATTGAATTCTATGTGGAATCCGCCATCTACGGACTGATTGGCGGCCTGATCGGCACTGCCATCGGCTACCTGCTGGCCCGCGTGCTGTGCGTGTCCGTATTCGAGCGTGCCATCGGCTTCAACTGGCTGTTGGGCGTCGCTTCGCTGCTGTTGAGTGTGCTCATCGCCGTCATCGCATCCATTCCGCCGGTTCGCCGCGCAACCCGTATCGACCCCGCCATCGTTTTGAGGGAGGAATAATCATGAGTTCCGAAAATACGTTGAATACGTTGCTTGAATTGGATCATATTTCCAAGATTTACGGCGATTTGCGTGCCGTCGACGATTTGACTTTGACGGTTCCGCAAGGTGAATGGCTTGCGATTGTCGGTTCGTCGGGTTCCGGCAAAACCACGCTGATGAACATGATCGGCTGCATGGACACGCCTTCAAAGGGTTCCGTCATGCTGGAAGGCCGCAAGTTGGAGGATTTGAACGCCAAGCAGCTTGCCGACGTGCGCAAGAACATGATCGGCTTGGTGTTCCAGAAGTTCTATCTGGTACCGCATCTGACGGCTGTGGAAAACGTGATGGTGGCACAGTACTACCATTCCGTAGTCAACGAGCAACAGGCGTTGGAAGCATTGGAACGCGTCGGTCTGAAGGAGCGTGCCCACCATCTGCCCGGCCAGCTTTCTGGTGGCGAACAGCAGCGTATCGCCATTGCTCGAGCGTTACTCAACAACCCTAAGCTCATCATCGCTGATGAACCTACAGGCAACCTCGACCCTGAGACAGCAAGCCATATCGTAGGCATACTCAAAGATATCACCAAACAGGGTACGGCTGTCGTCATGTCGACCCACAACATACCCATGCTCGACAAATACCCAGGCATCGTATACCGATGCAAAGAGGGTCATTTGCACGATGTGACCAACGAGTACAATCACATCGACCTCACCGAGGACGCTGAGGAAAGCTAAAAAAAGAGAATAGCTAAACTGGAACAAAATTATAAATGATTTAAAATAACAAGACTATGAAGGTAATGAAATTCGGAGGTACTTCG
>OIYY01001775.1_pt1 | contig 10375 bp, 10 predicted proteins | sample 1588341 | NCBI WGS metagenome assembly OIYY01 (sample SAMN03283287) | human gut metagenome | biome: human-associated habitat; material: feces | host: Homo sapiens | place: Peru | collected 2012
TGGTGGCACCGGAGCGGGAGGTGCCCGGGATGATGGCCAGACACTGCCACAGGCCGATGATGAGGGCATCGCGGTAGGTGATCTGTTCCAGCTTTGTCACATGGGGCGTGACGCGGCGGTTCTCCACAACGAAGAACAGGATGCCGTACAGGATCAGCATGGCAGCAACGGTGATGTAATTGTAGAAGTGCTCTTCCATCCAGTCGTCCAGCGGGCTGATGACAAGCACCGGCAGGGTGGCGGCCACCACCTTGAACCACAGGCTCCAGACGCTGGGCTTGGAAATGACGCGGCCCCGCTTCATGCCAAAGGGCCACAATTTACCCCAGAACAGCACCACCACCGCCAGAATGGCACCCAGCTGGATGACCACCCGGAACATGGACATGAACTCTTCGGACGCATTGAATTTGATGACCTGCTCCAGCAGGATCATATGACCGGTGGACGAGATGGGGAGCCATTCGGTAATGCCCTCCACAATGCCCATCAGGATCGCTTTGATGATCTCAAAAAACGTAAAAACCCCTCCTTGTGCCAAAGCACAGCACTTATTTTGTACCAGTATACCATACTATGTCTTTCTGCGCACGCCGAATGCGAAAATTTTACCGGAAGGCCCTCTGCCGCTCTGCGGGCTGTAACTGCGCCCTAAAATGTGATATACTGATGCAAAGACCCTTTGTCTCCTGTTTTATCCGCAGATCAGAGCAGAACGCAAACACTGCTCGTATTTTTATTTTGTTATTTTACAATGAGGTGAACTGCATGAACATTCTGGTGATCGGCTGCGATCAGGTGGGCGCTTCTCTGGTCCGTGATCTGGAGCACATCGGACACGATATCTCCCTGATCGAGAAAGACCCCGAGCAGCTCAAGCGGCTGGATGCTTTCGACGACTACCGCTTCCGCGGCACGGCACTGGTGGGCGACCCCACCGACCCGGATACCCTGCGGCAGGGCGGCATCGACAACTGCGACGCCGTGGCTGCTGTGAGCGAGGACGACTCGGTGAACCTGATGGCGGCACAGATCGCAAAAAGCATCTTCCGCCGGGAAAAGGTCATCTGCCGCGTGTCCGACCCGCACCTGCAGGTGCTGTACCACAAGGCCTACGAGATCGACACCATCTGCCCCACCGTGCTCACCGAGCAATCGGTGTTCCGCGCACTGGCAAAGTAAAAGCGAGGGAAACGTATGAAAGTTTGTATTGCAGGCGGCGGCAAGGTGGGCATGTATCTGGCCCAGAGCCTGCTGGCCCACCACCACAAAGTGACCATCATCGAGCCGCAGGAGATGCTCTGCCGCACGCTGGCGGATTCTCTGGACATCCCGGTGATCTGCGGCGATGCCATCAGCTTTGACACCATGCGCACGGCCGACGTGGCCAGCTGCGACGCCTTTGTGGCCGTGACCGGTGCGGACGAGGACAACCTTGTTGCCTGCCAGATCGCAAAGCGGGAGTTTGGCGTAAACCGCACCGTGGCCCGGGCCTCCAACCCCAAGAACCGAGAGCTGCTGCACACGCTGGGCGTGGATACCGTGGTGTGCGGCACCGACAACCTGAGCCACATCCTCGAGCGCGAAATCGAGACCGACACCATCCGTCAGCTGCTGTCGCTGGGCGGCGGCACGGCCAGCCTGAACGAGATCCTGCTGCCGGAAAACTTCCAGTTTGCGGGGCAGGCGGTCAAGGACATCCCCATGCCGGGCGACGCCATTCTGGTGTGCATCACCCGCGATGCGGAGTTCATCATCCCCCATGGCAACACCACCCTGCTGCCGTGGGACCGCATCCTCTGCCTGACCCAGGATGACACCCTGCACCTGCTGATGGACGCATGGGGCCTTTCCGGCAAATGACCGAGGGGGATCTGCTGCGCACCGCGCTGATCATTCCGCCCAAGGGCCGGGCCGTTGTGTGCAGCTGGGCCGCTGTGCCCGGTGTGTTCTGCGCGCCCTTCGTGTTCTGGCAGAGCCGCTTTGCCGGATGCCTCTTCTGCGCCCTGTGGGCGGGCCTTGTCTTTGCTGTGTGGGCACGGGCCTGCAGCTTTGCAGCGCTGCTCACGGCACAGGATCTGGCTGTGCAGGCAGGCATCGCCTTTGCCATCACGCGGCAGCTGCCCCGCCGGGCTGTAACCGGCGTGTGGGCCCTGCGCACGCCACTTTTGTGGCTGGCAGGGTGCAGCGTGCTGGTGGTGCGCGGCCCGGGCGTACAGCTGTTCCTGCCGGGTGTGGACGCCCTGCAGGCGCAGGCCCTTGCCGCTGTGCTGATGGAGGACACGCCATGACCGAACGCGGCTTTCACCCGTTTGCGGTGCTGCACTTTCTGCGCAAGACCATCCTGCTCTATCTGCTGCCGCTTTTGCAGGTGCTGTTTGCCCGCAACTGGGCGGCGCTGCGCACGGCTCTGGTGCAGGGCGCTGCGCTGCTGGCGGTGATCGCTGCAGTGAGCACCGCCGTGCTCCACGCAAGCCGCTGGCAGGTGGATGAGCACGGGACCCTGCGGGTGTGCTGGCGGCTGGGCGTGCGGCTGGACCGCTGCCTGAAGGCCGGGCAGCTGGCGGCGCTTACCATCGAGCGGCCCCTGCTCTACCGGCTGGCCGGTGCAAGCCGGGTGGTGCTGTACCCTGCCGGGCAAAAGCGCACCCTGACCCTGCTCCTGAACGCACAGGATGCACAGCTTCTGGCCGACTGCATGATGCCGCGCCGGGACGCTGTGGCCCACACCCCGCGCGGCGGCGAAAAGCTGGCCTTTGCGGTGCTGGGTGCCAACGGACTTTCCACCCTTGCCCTTCTGGCGCTGGCCGTCAGGCAGAGCAGGCCCTATGTGCCGGACGCACAGACGGCGGCCTTTGCCCACCTGAACCAGCTGGCAGCGTGGGCGGCACGCTGGCTGCCCATGGGCACGGCATGGCTGCTGGTGCTGGGCGGCGTGCTGTTCTGCGCAAGCCTTGCGCGCAGCGCGGCCCATGCAGCCCACTACACCGTGTGGCGCACCGAGAGCCACCTTGGCAGCAGGGGCGGCTTTGTGCACCGGTACGAGATGCGCCTTGCGCTGGAGCACCTGAGCTATGCGGACCTGCGCCGCTCGCCTGCCACCCGGGCGCTGGGCTGCTGTCCGGTGTTCGTCACGGCAGGCTGCTGCCGGCCTGAGATCCCGCTTCTGGTCTGGCGGGAGGGCAGTCCCTTTCTGCAGCAGCTGCTGCCCGGCTTTGCCCTGCCGCCAAAAGCGCCGGTGGACACGGCAGGCCGCAGCATCCCGGCGTATTTTCTGCCTGCCGGCATCCCCTGCGGGCTGTGCCTGCTGCTGACAGCAGTCTCCCGCTACACCCTGCCCGCCCTCACGGTGCCGCTGCTGGTGGTCACTGCCGTGTTTGCGGCCCTGCTTGCAAGTGCGGCTGTCGGCTACCGCAGGGAGGGCATCTGGCAGCAGGACGGGCGTCTGACCCTGCGCCGACAGCGCGGCTTTCACCTGCACGAGATCTGCGTGCTGTGCCCTGCACCGGCCCTGACGGCGTTGCAATCGCCTTGGGCGGCGGCGGTAGGGCGCACCAATCTCACCCTCACCTTTCCGGGCGGGGTGAAGTGCAAGGTGCGCAGCGTGAAGTGCAGCGAATTGCCTTTTTTGCTTTTCTGAAACTGTAAGGAGTCTTTTTCTGTGATAAAAACTGTATTATTCGATCTGGACGGCACCCTTCTGAACACCATCGACGACCTTGCCGATGCGGGAAACTGGGTGTGTGAGCAGCACGGCTGGCCCACCTTTACGGTGGAACAGTTCAAGCACATGGTGGGCAACGGCATCCCGAAGCTGGTGGAGCGCTTTTCTCCGGAGAACGCCCGCACGCCAGAACAGCTGGCGGCCACGCTGGCCGAGTTCACCGCCCGGTACGACGCCCACAAGGAGGACAAGACGGCCCCCTATCCCGGCATCCCGGAGCTGCTGGACGCGCTGCGGGCGAAGGGCATCCAGTGCGCCGTGTTCTCCAACAAGGCCGACCCGCTCTGCGGCAAGATCATCACCCACTATTTCGGCACCGGCCGCTTTGCTGCCGTGCGCGGCAGCAGGCCCGGTGTGCCCACCAAGCCGGACCCCGCCGGGCTCTATGCGTTGATGGATGAGATCGGTGCAGACCGCGCTGCCACCCTGTTCGTGGGCGACAGTGATGTGGACATCCTCACCGGGCACAATGCCGGACTGCCCGCCATGGGCGCGCTGTGGGGCTTCCGTGGCCGCGCAGAGCTGACCGCTGCCGGTGCGGATGCACTGGCGGCAGTGCCGGAGGATATTTTTACCTACATCCGGAAGGGTTGACGATTTAAAATTGTCTCCGCTATCGGGTTGCGGCACCCAGCATCCGCATCGTGCCTTGGGCGGCACTTGCGTCTTGCTGGCCGCTGCCCCAACAGCTCCTCCCTGTTTCCGCCACTGGCGGCGGTCGTCGTTGTTGCACTCTGGGCATATTCAGCGGAAAAATCATTTTTGATATTGCAAATCCGGAATGACTGCGGTCATTCCGGATTTGCTTTTTCACGGAAGGGGTCGTGACGGGAAGCGGCATCTGCTGCTGTCGGCCTACGGCCATCGCGCAGCGACTTCTGATTGGCGGAACCCCAAAAAGCGGTCAAGAGATCTTCACGCCGAACAGGCGGGAATCTCCAGCTTTTTTGGGGGAAGCCTACACCATCAGCCTATCCCCCACTCGAATACGCTCTGCGCGGGAAACAATGCGCAAAAAGGCGAGCCGCCCAATGGACGGCTCGCCTTTTGTGTTCTTTGGGGTAGTTTTATCAGCCCAGAGTGACTTCCTGGATCTTGGAGGAAGCGAACTCGAAGGGCCAGACGGTCTTCCACTCCTGATCCTGCACCTGTGCGATTGCAACAGAGGCGTAGGTGTTGTCACGGTAGTGCTTTGCGCCGCCGATCTCGTACTCGGGAGCGAACTCGATCTTGGAGTAGGGCAGAACGATCTTGCGGCCGCCCTCGAATGCACCGTCGATGGACAGCTCTGCCAGAGCGTCACGGACAGCGGCACCGTCGGTGGAACCGGCCTTCTCGATGGCGGACTTGAACAGCCACACAACGGTGTAGGACTCAGCAGAGTGACCGTTCATGTTGACGTTGTAGACCTTCTTGAAGTCCTCGTTGATCTCCACGCCGTTGGTCAGGTCGGGGTTGAACTCGACAACAGAAGCCACGCCGTTTGCGGATGCGCCCAAGTTGGGGATGAAGGAAGGATCGGTGAAGCCGTTGGCCTTGGCAACGATCATCTTGGGCTTGTAGTTCTGCTCCTTCAGGGTCTGGACGAACAGGGTAGCGTCGCCGATGTAGGAGTCGCACAGGATGGCATCGGGGTCAGCCTGCTTCAGAGCCAGCACCTGAGAGGACAGGTCGGTGGCGTTGGAGCTGTAGTCCACCTCGGCCACCACATCCAGACCGTAGTCGGATGCAAACAGGTTGACGCAGCGGATTAGCTCCTGACCGATGGCAGCCTTATCGGTGAAGATGGCGACCTTCTTGATCTCGTTGCCGGTCTGCTCCTTGGAGTCCTGCAGATACTTCAGCATGTCTTCCACGTAGACGGAGTTCAGCGGGCACAGACGGAAGAAGTAATCGTAGTCCTTGTGATCCTCGTCGGTCAGACGGTCCAGCGTGGAAATAGCGGTGATCATGGGGATGCCATACTGCTGGCAGACCTGAGCCACGACCTCGGTGACGACGGACATGTGGCAGCCCATGATGACGTTGACGCCTTCCTGGGTGATCAGACGCTCAGCCTCGGACTTGCCGGTGGCTGCATCGCCTGCATGGTCGCCGCGGACGACTTCCAGCATCTGGCCGTTCACGCCGCCTGCCTTGTTGATCTCGTCCACTGCAAAATCGATGCCGCGCAGGATGTTCTCGCCGATGGCTGCGTTGCCGCCGGACATTGCGTAGATGGTGCCGATCTTGATGGTGTCGCCGGAGGGAGCAGCTGCGGTGCTGCCGGATGCTGCGGGAGCAGTGCTGGTGGAAGCGGAAGAGCCGCCGCAGGCGGTCAGTGCAGCTGCGCTGCCCAGAACAGCGGATGCCTTCAGGAAGCTTCTGCGAGAGATCTTTTTCATAATTGTCCTCCAATTCTGTTTGTAAAAACAGCTTGTTTATACGAGTCTTCGGCTGTGCCGTGTGAACCAGCACCTGCCGGAGATCCGGTTTCTAAAATCAGATGCCGAGGTACGCCTTCTTGACGTGCTCGTTTGCCGAGAGCTCGGCGGCGGTGCCTTCCAGCGCCACGCGGCCGTTCTCGATGACGTAGCCGCGGTCCGCCGCTGCAAGGGCCTTGGTAATGTCCTGCTCCACCAGCAGCACCGAGATGCCGTCATTCTTCACCATGGTCTTGGCCACTTCCAGAATGTCGTCCACGATGTTGGGGGCAAGGCCCAGACTGGGCTCGTCCAAAATCAGCAGCTTGGGCATGCCGATCAGCGCACGGGCCACGGCCACCATCTGCTGCTCGCCGCCGGACAGGGTGCCGGCAGCCTGCTTTGCGCGCTCGCGCAGCTTAGGGAACCAGTTGTAGCACTTTTCCAGATTTTCTGCAAAATGCGCCTTGGTCTCCTTATTGAATGCGCCCAGCTCCAGATTTTCCAGCACCGTCATTTCGGTAAAGAGCTGACGGCCTTCCGGCACCTGCACGATGCCGCTGTCCAGAATGACGCGGGAGCTCTTGCCGGAGAGGTCTTCTCCGTTGAACTCCACCTTGCCGGAGCTGGCCTTGACCATGCCTGTGATGGTGCGCACCATGGTGGTCTTACCGGCACCATTGGAGCCCAGAATGGCAACGATCTCGCCGTCCTTCACCTCAAAGCCGATATCCCACAGGATGTTCACAGAGCCGTAACCGGCGTTCAGACCTTCAACTTTAAGCACTTGCGCCCTCCTTTTTGGTGCCCAGATACACCTCCATGACGTAGGGATCGTTCATGACCTGCTCGGGCGTGCCCTCAGCGATCTTTTCGCCGTGGTGAAGGACGATGACCTTCTCGCACAGGCTCACGACCGCCTTCATGATGTGCTCGATGAGCAGGATGGTGACGCCGGACTCGTTGATCTTGCGGATCAGCTGGATGGCCTCTTCGGTCTCAGCCGGGTTCAAGCCTGCCATGTTCTCATCCAGAAACAGCACTTCGGGCTTGGTGGCAAGGGCGCGGGCCATTTCCAGACGCTTCTGGTCCGGCGTGCCCATGTCCTTGGAGATCACATGGCGCTTTTCGTACAGGCCGGTAAAGTGCAGCACCTCCATGGCGCGCTCCTTGGCCTCTTTTTCGCTCTTTGCACCGGCATGGCCGAAGTAGGCGGCGGCGGTGACGTTATCCAGAACGCTCAGGTTCTTCAAAGGTTTCATGATCTGGAAGGTGCGGGCGATCTTCATGTTGGTGTACTCGTACGCCTTTTTGCTGGTGATGTCCTCACCGTTGTAGAAGATCTTGCCTTCGGTGGGCGGGTAGTAGCCGCAGATCATGTTGAAGGTGGTGGATTTGCCCGCACCGTTGGGGCCGATCATGCCGGTGATGGAGCCCTTCTCCACAGAGAAAGAGACATCGTGCACGGCGGTCAGACCCTTGAACCGCTTGGTCAAACCTTGGACTTCGATAATAGGCTTTTCTGCCATGATTACTTCCCTCCCTTGTCTGCCATCAGCTCATACTCTTCCAGCACATCCAGAGACGGCTTTTTGAGGATCTTTTCGTCGATGAAGGTCTTGACCTTCGAGTTCATGTACCAGCCCAGAATACCGGACGGACGGAAGCGGATGACCACGATCAGCACGATGGCGTACATCAGCATGTTGATGCCGGGCAGAACGGCGGCAAAGTTTGCACGCAGCAGCTCGCTCAGCGGGATCATGATCAGGCCGCCGATCAGCGGGCCTTCGATGTAGGCGGCACCGCCCACGACTGCCGGCAGCACGATCTCAGTAGACTTGGACTGGATCATGACATCCGGGTCGATGTAGCGGATATAGCTGACGTAGAAGAAACCGACCAGACCGGCAATGATGGCCGAAATGACGACCGCGATCACCTTGTACTTGGTGGGGTTGATGCCGATGGCGGCGGCAGCGTCCTCATCCTCGCGGATGGTGCGCAGCGCAAAGCCCAGCTTGGAGCGGCCGATCTTCTTCATGATGAGGTAAACGCCCACCATCATGATGAAGCCGATGTAGTAGTACGGCACCTTGCTGGTAAAGCGGAACTGCGCAAAGGAGTCCTTGCCGAAGGGCAGGCCCACGCCGGATGCGCGGCCGAAGAACTCCGAGTTGATGATGAACTGACGGATGGACTCGGCAAACGCAATGGACACCAGCGTGAAGTAGGGGCCGCGCAGGATCAGGCTGGGGAAGAAGATGACACCAGCCACAACGCCCACAACGAGCATATCCAGCAGAGCGGCCACCCATGGATTCATGCCCGTCTTTGTGACCACCAGACAGCACACATAGGCACCCAGACCCATGTAAGCGGCCAGACCCAGCGAGTTCTGGCCGGTGATGCCGCCCAGAATGTTCCACGCCATGGACAGGGTGGACATATAGAAGGTAAGAACGAAAATGTTGATGATGTAAGGTTTATCCACGACCAGCGGGATCGCTGCGAAGATGGCGACGATGACAGCAAGGACGATCGCCAGATTGCGGTGATAGGTTTTGACTGCTTTTCTGGTATCCATCTTATCGCCTCCTCAGAATCATGACCTGACGCACGACCAGAATGATAATGAAGGTGACGAACACGATCATATCACTGTAGGACGGGCTGATGAACAGTGCGCTCATCTGCTCCAGCAGGCCCAGGAAAATACCGGCGAAGAATGCGCCGGGGATGGAGCCCAGACCACCCACGACCACAACGATCAGTGCGCGGAAGCCGAAGCTTGCGCCTGCGGTGGGATAGATGGTGTAGAACTGGGTCAGCAGAGAACCGGCGATGCCGGCCAGAGCAACGCCCAGACCATAGGTCAGGATGTAAATTTTCTTGACGTTGATGCCCACGACCTCAGCACCGATGGGGTTCTGAGACACAGCACGGATCTGCTTGCCGGTGGTAGAATACTTGAGGAAGGCAAACAGCGCAATGGCCACCACGATCAGGATCAGGAAGCTGATCAGACGGGGCAGCGCAATGGTGACCGGGCCCAGCGGAATGTAGGTCTGGGCATAAGGGGTAATGATCTTATAATAGGTGGAACCGAAGATGACCAGAGCGCCGTTGGTGAGCAGCAGGCCCAGACCGACGGTGAGGAACAGCAGGTTCGTAAAGCTCTTGGTCTTGAGCGAAGGGGTGATCAGGGTGGACTGGATCAGCGCGCCCAGTCCGAACATGAGCACTGCAACGATGGGAAGCGCTACATAGGGGTCCACACCAAAATAGGTATACAGAACATAGGTGATATACATGCCCACCATCAACATCTCGCCGTGGCAGAAGTTGACGATGTTCATAACACCGAAAATGATGTTCTGGCCCATACCCATCAGGGAGTAGAAACCGCCCAGCAGGATCCCGTTTACCAGTGCTTGCAAAAAGACTTCCATTGACATCCTCCCGTTCTAAGCATCGGGCGATGGGAACAGATGATGCAAAAACTGCACGCTGCATCCGCCATCGGCCCGTACTCGTGATTGAAAACCGCCCTTGTGGACTCCATTTCCTCCCTTCTGCTCGTACAATTGATATATCATCTGTATTGTATCGTAAGTGCACCCTGTATACAAGATATTATTTCCACCAAACTTTGTCATGAATTTATATGGAAAGTGCCAGAATATCCCAGAGTTTTTGGTGTGCAAGTCAATTTTCGCGGTTAAAGATGGAGGATTGATGTCTCATTGACATAATTTTGTTACTATTTCAAGCCGAAAATTTACGGAAAAATGCAGAAAAACCCGGCAGAAGAGCACCTGAACGTGTTCCCCTGCCGGGCTTTTTATCCATAAACTGGCATGTGGTATTCAAGATGAAGGCGCACCGCCGTGCGGGTCAAATTAAAAATCCCCCGAGCGAATGCAGCGGCAGCAACCACGGTAGACATTCCTACAGGATGGGACCCGCGGGCTAACCAAAGCCCCACCGGGGCTTTGGTTGCGGTGCTGCGCACCGCCGCCCTGTCTCGGGTTGTGGTTCCCAGCGTATGCTTCACGCCTTGGGGCGGCGTTCGCATTCCGCTGACCACGGCCCCAGCTTCGCTTCCCTGTTTCCGCCGCTGGCGGCGGTCAGCTCAACTGCAATTCCCGTGCGGGTCAAATTAAAAATCCCCCGAGCGAATGCTCGAGGGATTTTTATGACCCGTACGGGAATCGAACCCATGTTACAGCCGTGAAAGGGCCGTGTC
>OIYY01001776.1_pt1 | contig 10374 bp, 10 predicted proteins | sample 1588341 | NCBI WGS metagenome assembly OIYY01 (sample SAMN03283287) | human gut metagenome | biome: human-associated habitat; material: feces | host: Homo sapiens | place: Peru | collected 2012
CTTATTACAAAGAAAAGGAAGGACGTGGTGCTATGAGTGAAGCTGTAAGAAAGTATGCAATGGAATATGCAAAAGAATATGGTGAGGAACAAAAACAGGAAGGCATTCAGACAGGGCGTCGTACAGAGATATATTTATCTGTACAGGATAGAGACTACTCTGTACAAAGAGGTGCTGAAAAAGCTGGATTATCGCTTGAAGAGTTCAAAAAATCAATGAGCGAAGCAGGATATAAGCTTCCAGAGCCGGTATAATGTATCATTGGTAAATCCATAACCATATAAACAAAATATAGAGCAGACTGTAAAATTGAGCTGACCACTCAAAATTACAGTCTGCTTTTTCATTGTATATTATTGTCACAGTGTGAGGGACTTGCGGGGCAGGTGAGGGACAGGGGCACAGCTTACAACGGTTGAATAGCGGAGCTGCTTAGATAATGTAGAATTATGCTTTGAAATACAGAAATGCTCCACCATGGACGGTGGGGCAAGGCGTTATGCGCCATGGACGGCGCATAAAAGCCGGTTTCGTCCGACTACAAGAAACTATAAGCATAATTCGTACAGTATCTTAGCAGCGCAGCGTAAACCATTGTAAGCTGTGCCCCTGTCCCTCACCCGCCCCATAAGTCCCGTACCATATAAAAAATATAAAATAAAAATACTTTGACTTGACAACTATTTAAAATGTGATATACTTTCACTGTCAAATGATTTGATAAGGAAAATATTTGACACGCAAACTAGTGCAAATATACCAGCACACAAAACCGAAAATAAACACAGAAAAAGGAGAACAGAAATATGTTGGAGAAAATCAAGGAAATCGTAGCAGATCAGTTAGGAATCGACGAGGATGATATCAAATTAGAGTCAAACTTCAAGGAGGATCTTGAGGCAGATTCATTAGATCTTTTCGAGCTTGTAATGGCACTCGAGGAGGAGTACGGAGTAGAAATCCCATCAGAGGATTTAGAGAAAATCGCAACAGTAAACGACATCATTGAGTATCTTAAGAACAAAGGTGTAGAGGCTTAAAAGACATGGAAACAAGAATAACAAAGCTTCTTGGAATAAAATATCCGGTCATTCAGGGTGGCATGGCATGGGTAGCAACCCATGAGCTTGCCAGCGCTGTGTCCAATGCAGGCGGACTTGGCATCATCGGAGCAGGCGGAGCCCCGGCTTCATGGGTAAAGGAACAGATAGTCGCTGCAAAGAAAGAGACAGATAAGCCGTTCGGAGTCAACCTCATGCTTATGAATCCGGAGGCAGATGAGATAGCAAAAATCATCGCCGAGGAAAAGGTAAAGGTAGTCACCACCGGCGCAGGAAATCCTGCAAAGTACATGGACATGTGGAAAGAGGCAGGTGTCATCGTAATCCCTGTAGTTGCAAGCGTAGCACTCGCAAAGCTCATGGAGAGAGGCGGGGCAGGTGCATTGATCGCAGAGGGAATGGAGTCAGGCGGACATATCGGAGCACAGACCACCATGACACTTGTGCCACAGGTTGTTGATGCAGTGAGCATCCCTGTAATCGCAGCAGGCGGAATTGCAGACAACAGAGGCTTTAATGCAGCATTTGCACTCGGTGCAGAGGCAGTCCAGATGGGCACACGCTTTGTCACAGCAAAAGAATCTATAGTTCATGAAAACTATAAGCAGAAGGTCATAAAGGCCAAGGATATAGACTCCGAGGTTACAGGAATGAGCACAGGCCATCCGATCAGAGTGCTCAGAAACAAGATGACCAGACAATATCTCAAGCTGGAAAAGGAAGGAGCTCCATTTGAAGAGCTCGAAAAAATGACACTTGGCGCACTCAGAAAAGCCGTTGTAGACGGAGATACCGTATATGGCAGCGTCATGGCAGGTCAGAGCGCAGGCCTCGTAAAGAAAGAGGAAACCTGCAAAGAAATAATTGAGGATGTAGTGGGACTGAACAAATAGACAGTATTCACTTTAACATGCAAATTTAAGGAGACCGGGCCGCCTTAAAAGAGCGGCTTACGGTATCCTGTCAGAAATAAGGAGAAACCGAAAATGGGTAAGAGAGTATTTATGTTTCCCGGACAGGGCTCACAGTACATAGGAATGGGTAAGGAATTTTACGATACAATGCCAAATGCAAAGGCAGTGATCGACCTTGCCAGTGAACAGACAGGCTTGGATATTCCGGCACTTTGCTTTGAGGAAAATGACAAGCTCAACATTACAGAGTACACACAGATATGTATGCTTGCAGTTGAGGCAGCTATATATCAGGCAATCATCGACAAGGGTATCACACCTGATGTCACAGCAGGCTTAAGCCTTGGGGAATATGGTGCTCTCATCGCATCAGGAGCCATGACTATGGCAGATGCATTCGCAGTTGTCAGAAAAAGAGGAATCTACATGCAGGAGGCAGTTCCTACAGGTGGAGCCATGACAGCGGTTTTAGGACTTGATCCGCAGGTCATTGAGGATATCTGCAAAAAGACAGCAGATGAGACAAATTCAGTGGTATCGGTAGCCAACTATAACTGCCCAGGACAGATTGTTATCACAGGAGAAAGGGCAGCAGTAGATGCCGCCGCAGCAGCATGCAGCGAGGCAGGCGCCAAGAGATGCGTACCGCTCAAGGTCAGCGGACCTTTCCACTCAGCAATGCTTAAGGGAGCAGGAGAGAAGCTCGCAGATGCACTTGAGAGTGTAGAAATCCACGATATCAAGGTGCCATATATCACAAATGTCACAGCAGACTATGTGAAGTCACCGGCAGACGTCAAGGATTATCTGACAAAGCAGGTTTCATCGTCAGTACGCTGGCAGCAGACCATCGAGCGCCTTATCGCAGACGGTGCAGATGAGTTCGTGGAAATCGGACCGGGACGCTCACTCAGCGGATTTATGAGAAAGATAAATAGAGACGTAAAAGTCGTAAACATAGATAAACTGGAGGATTTTGAAAAGTATGTTAACAGGTAAAAATGCCCTGGTTACAGGCGCAAGCCGCGGAATTGGAAGACAGATAGCTCTTACACTTGCCGCAGCACATGCCTTTGTAATAGTAAATTATAATGGTTCAAAGGAAAAGGCAGATGCCGTTGTTGCAGAGATAAAGGCAGCAGGCGGTGATGCGGTTTCTTATCAGTGCAATGTATCTGATTTTGACGAGTGCCAGAATATGATAACAGCGCTCATCAAGGAGTACAAGCACATAGATATCCTTGTAAACAACGCAGGAATCACAAGAGACGGTCTCATCATGAAGATGAGCGAGGCAGACTATGACGCAGTGCTTGACACAAACCTTAAGGGTGCGTTCAACACAATCCGTCACATGTCACGCTATTTCTTGAAGCAGAAATCAGGAAGAATTATCAATATATCATCAGTTTCCGGAATACTCGGAAATGCAGGACAGGCCAACTACAGCGCCAGCAAGGCAGGAGTTATAGGACTCACAAAGGCTGTAGCCAGAGAGCTTGCCAGCCGTGGAATCACAGCAAATGCAGTGGCACCGGGCTTTGTAGAGACAGAGATGACAGATGTGCTTGCCGATGCGGCAAAGGAGAATCTTTTATCACAGATTCCGCTTGGCAGGCCGGGAAACACAAAGGATATCGCAAACGCAGTATTATTTTTAGCATCAGATGCAGCAGGCTACATCACAGGCCAGGTGCTGTCTGTTGACGGAGGAATGGCAATATGAGTAGAAGAGTAGTTGTAACAGGACTTGGAGCAGTAACACCAATCGGAAATAATGTGGACGATTTCTGGGCATCGGTAAAGGCCGGAAAAATCGGATTTGACCACATCACAAAATTTGACACAACAGATTATAAATGTCACATTGCAGCAGAGCTTAAGGATTTTAATCCACAGGATTTTATGGACAGAAAGGCTGCAAAGAGAATGGAGCCATTCTCACAGTATGCTGTAGCTGCAGCAAAGCAGGCTATTGATGACAGCGGACTTGACATTGAAAAGGAAGATCCATACATGGTTGGATGCGCCATCGGTTCAGGTATCGGAAGCCTTCAGGCTATGGAGCGTGAGACACAAAAGCTTTATGAAAAGGGACCAAACAGAGTTAATCCGCTGCTTGTTCCGCTCATGATCTGTAACATGGCAGCAGGAAATGTTTCTATCCAGTTCGGTCTCAAGGGAAAGAGCATCAATGATGTAACAGCCTGCGCTACAGGAACAAACACGATCGGTGAGGCATACAGAAGCATCCAGTACGGTGAGGCTGACGTGATGGTAGCCGGTGGTACAGAGGGCAGTGTATGTCCTATCGGAATCGCAGGATTTACAGCACTCACAGCGCTTTCTACAGTAGATGACCCGGCAAAGTGCTCACTTCCGTTCGACAAGAACAGAAGCGGCTTTGTAATGGGTGAGGGCGCAGGAGTAGTTATCCTTGAGGAGCTTGAGCATGCAAAGGCAAGAGGCGCAAAGATTTATGCAGAGGTAGTCGGATACGGCTGTTCATCTGATGCATATCACATCACATCTCCACAGGAGGATGGCGCAGGTGCAGCAAGAGCCATGACCAATGCCATGAGCGATGCAGGTGTCACACCGGCAGATGTAAAATACATCAATGCGCACGGAACAGGCACACATCACAATGATCTTTTCGAGACAAGAGCAATCAAGCTTGCATTCGGTGATGAGGCTGCAAATCTTAAAATCAATTCAACAAAGTCTATGATAGGACATCTGCTCGGAGCAGCAGGAGCTGTTGAGTTTATCACATGTGTGAAGGAAATCCAGGACGGATTTATACATAAGACTGTTGGCTATGAGACTCCTGATGAGGAGATTGACCTCAATTATTGCCAGGACAGCTATGAGGAGCCTGTTGAGTATGCACTTAGCAATTCACTGGGATTCGGTGGACATAATGCAAGTATTCTGCTCAAGGCTTATAAATAATTTAGGGGCTTCGCGCATTGAGAAAGGATAGATGTATATGTCAGTTATGAATACGCAGCAGATTATGGATATTCTGCCGCACCGCAGTCCGTTTCTCCTCATTGATACGGTTGAGGAACTGGAGCCGGGCGTAAAGTGTGTGGCTAAGAAGAATGTGACTATGAATGAGCCACATTTTATGGGACATTTTCCGGGAAATCCGGTGATGCCGGGAGTGCTTATTATTGAGGCTTTGGCGCAGACCGGTGCAGTTGCCATTCTTTGTCAGGATGAGTGGAAGGGCAAGACTGCATATTTTGCAGGCATCAATAATGCCAAGTTCAAGCAGAAGGTGGTTCCGGGCGATACGCTGGAGCTGACCACTGAGATTATAAAGGTTAAGGGTCCTATCGGTGTGGGCAAGGCTGTTGCCAGGGTAAACGGCAAGGTTGCCTGTATGGCGGAGCTTACATTTGCAATAGGCTAATTGCATAAGGAGACATGATGAAGTTATTCAAGAAGAAAGATAAAAATATAGAGGCTGAAGAGGCTTTAGCAAAGAACGCTGAGAGCACAAAAACAGCCGTAGATGGCAAAAATGCCGGTGCAGCACAGGAAGCAAAAGAGGATGTCCCTGAGACAATCGTTTGTCCAAAGTGTGGCAAGACTGTGCTCAAATCAGTTGTAAAACAGCACAAATACGTCTGCTATGAGTGTAATTATTATTTCCGTGTGCGTGCTAAAAACAGAATCAGAATGGTTTCCGACAAGGAAGCGTTTGAGCCATGGTTTACAGAGCTTACTACAGGAAATCCTCTTAATTTCCCTGAGTATGAGGAGAAAATCGCAAAGACTCAGGAGAAAACAGGACTTTCTGAGGGCATTGTCATCGGTAAGACAAAGATTTACGGTGAGGAGACAGTGCTTGGTGTAATTGATTCCAGATTTATGATGGGAAGCATGGGCCATGTGGTTGGTGAGAAAATCACAAGCGCATTTGAGCGTGCCACAGAGGAAAGACTTCCGGTTATATTATTCTGCTGTTCAGGTGGAGCCAGAATGCAGGAGGGTATCATTTCGCTGATGCAGATGGCAAAGACCTCAGCCGCAGCAAAGCGCCACTCAGAGGCAGGACTTTTATATGTGCCTGTACTCACAGACCCTACAACAGGTGGTGTGACAGCCAGCTTTGCAATGCTTGGAGACATTATTCTTGCAGAGCCAAAGGCACTTATCGGCTTTGCAGGTCCTCGTGTTATCGAGCAGACCATCGGACAGAAGCTTCCGGAGGGCTTCCAGAGAGCAGAGTTTCAGCTTGAGCACGGCTTTGTGGATATGATAGTTGAGCGTGAGGATTTAAAGAAGACTCTTTACAAGCTTTTACGCGCTCACAGACCTACCACAGGCTATGCCAACTTTGACCCGCTTCACTCAGACGACAATTACGAGCCGACTGAGCTTATGAAGGAGCGCGAGGCAAAGGCTAAGCCATTTAAGGTGTGGGACAAGGTCAGCGCCGCAAGACAGATTAAGAGACTTGCATCGGTTGACTATATGGACTATATCTTTGATGAGTTTATGGAGCTGCACGGAGACAGATATTTCCGCGATGACCCGGCTATAGTAGGCGGAATTGCATACTTAGACGGCCAGCCGGTCACAGTTATCGGAGTCCACAAGGGAAAAGACCTTGAGGACTGTGCAAAGAGAAACTATGGTATGCCATCACCAGAGGGCTACCGCAAGGCACTGCGACTCATGAAGCAGGCAGAGAAATTCAACCGTCCAATTATAACCTTTGTCAATACCTCAGGAGCTTATCCGGGAATGGAGGCAGAGGAAAACGGACAGGGTGAGGCAATCGCAAGAAACCTTTATGAGATGAGCGGCATCAAGGTGCCAATCCTTTGTCTCATGATAGGAGAAGGCGGAAGCGGCGGAGCTTTAGCTCTTTCTGTAGGAAATGAAGTGTGGATGATGGAAAATGCCACATACTCAATCCTCTCGCCTGAGGGCTTTGCATCTATCCTCTGGAAGGACGGAAAGCGTGCAAAGGAAGCCGCAGAGGTAATGAAGATTACAGCACACGACTTAAAGGAGCTTGATGTCGTGGATGATATAATACCTGAGTTTGGCGGAGCCGACGAGGATGCCCTTTCATCAATTGGAAACTATATGAAGGGAAACATGAAGAAATTCTTGGAAAAAGAAAGCAAATTGACAAAGGACCAGCTCTTGGAGGAAAGATACAAGCGTTTCCGCAAGTTCTAGTCCCGGAAAGGAAATTCTATGAAGATAGTTGGAACAGGAAGCTGCCTGCCACAGAGAGTGGTTTCAAACGATGACCTGGCAGCCATAATGGACACATCTGACGAGTGGATCAGCTCGCGTACAGGAATAAGAAACAGACACATTGCAACGACTGAGACAACCACCTCACTTGCCTGTGATGCAGTAAAAAGTGCGCTGCAGGATGCGGGAATTGACGGAAGTGAGATAGATCTGATAATAGCGGCAAGCGTATCCACAGACAAAATCGTTCCATCGCTGGCATGTCAGATTCAGGCTGAGATAGGTGCCGAAGGTGCAGTGGCATTTGATATAAATGCCGCATGCTCAGGCTTTTTATTCGGGCTTGCCACAGCGGATGCGTATTTTAAGACCGGCAGGTTTCACAAGGCAGTCGTTGTGGGGGCTGAGGTACTTTCAAAAATAATGGACTGGAATGACAGAAGCACCTGTGTACTCTTCGGAGACGGAGCAGGAGCAGCGGTTGTGACAGACGAGGGCGATGCTTTTAAGGGCTTTGTACAGGGCTCTGACGGAAAAGGCGGTGAGGCGCTTGACGGAGACAACCGTCCTGTAGTCAATCCGTTTACCGACAATGGAAAGCAGTCTGCACTCGGTGGCTATGTCACCATGGACGGTCCTGCTGTATACAAGTTTGCGGTAAAGACAGTGCCAAAGGCTATAAATGAGCTGCTTGATGAAATCGGCTGGAGCGCGGATGATGTGGATGTCTATGTGCTGCATCAGGCCAATATCCGTATTATTGAGTCGGTTGCCAAGAGACTTAAGCAGCCTATGGACAAATTTCCGACCAATTTACAGCAGTGTGGAAATATTTCTGCGGCAAGTGTGCCGATTTTGCTTGATAAAGTCCGCAAAGATGGTATGATAAAGCATGAGGAAAAAATAATTTTATCAGGCTTTGGAGCAGGGCTTACATGGGGAGCCTGCGCCATAGAGTGGCAATAGAAAGAGGTATTTATGACGGCAGATGAAACTTTAAATGAATTATTGGTGTGTCTGTTCAAGGATTTGACAGAGATAGAGGGCAGATGTCTGATAACAGACGAATTTTCTGATATTTCTATCAACGATATGCATATAATAGAGGCAATAGGAGTCGATGAGCCAAAGCGCTCCGGCACCGTAGCCAAGCTTATGTCTATCACACTGGGCACGCTGACAAAGGCAATAGATGGTCTCACCCGCAAGGGATACGTGAACCGTATCCGCAGTGAGGAGGATAAGCGCGTGGTAAAGCTCTCACTCACTGACAAGGGAAAGAGTGCATACTATCATCATGAGCAGTTTCACCGTCATATGATAGAGCATATAAAGGACGGTCTTTCGGACGACGAAATGAAAGTTCTTATAACTTCACTTGCAAAACTCTCGGATTATTTCAAGGTGGTATATTCTGATGATGAGGAGAATCAGTACCAAAACTGGGATAATATAAATGAAGATAATAAATAAAATGAATTTTTTTTATATAAAACTTTCAAAAATTACTTGATTATAGCAACAGATTTATATAAAATAAACTTGTTGATTTGAAATATAATTTTGTAAAGGAGATATAAAAATGAGCTATGTTGATGAAGTACTCGCAGTAGTACAGAAGAAAAACGCTGACCAGCCTGAATTCTTACAGGCAGTAACAGAGGTACTTGATTCTTTAAGACCTGTAATCGAGGCAAATGAGGAGCTTTACAGAAAGAACGCTATCCTCGAGAGAATCACAGAGCCGGATCGTCAGATCATGTTCAGAGTACCATGGGTAGATGACAATGGTCAGGTACAGGTCAACAGAGGTTTCCGTGTACAGTTTAATAACGCAATCGGACCTTACAAGGGAGGACTCAGACTTCACCCTTCAGTAAACCTTGGAATCATCAAATTCTTAGGATTTGAGCAGATCTTCAAGAACTCTCTTACAACACTTCCAATCGGTGGTGGTAAAGGTGGTTCTGATTTTGATCCTAAGGGAAAATCAGACAGAGAGATTATGGCATTCTGCCAGAGCTTCATGACAGAGCTTTCTAAATATATCGGAGCAGATGTTGATGTTCCTGCCGGCGATATCGGAACAGGCGCAAGAGAGATCGGCTTCATGTTCGGTCAGTACAAGAGAATCCGTGGTTCATTCGAGGGCGTTCTCACAGGTAAGGGACTTACATATGGTGGATCACTTGCTCGTACACAGGCTACAGGATATGGTCTGTTATACCTTACAAACGCATTATGGAAGGACAACGGACTTGACTTAAACGGAAAGACAGCAGCAGTTTCAGGTTCAGGAAACGTTGCTATCTACGCTATCGAGAAGGCACAGCAGCTTGGTGTTAAGGTTGTTACATGCTCTGATTCTACAGGCTGGATTTATGATCCAAACGGAATTGATGTTGCTCTTCTTAAGGAAGTTAAGGAAGTTAAGCGTGCCCGTCTTACAGAGTACGCTGCAGCTAAGTCAAGCGCTGAGTATCATGCAAAGCAGAACGGTGAGCACGGTGTATGGCAGTACAAGGTAGATCTTGCTCTTCCATGTGCTACACAGAACGAGTTAGATCTTGACGATGCAAAGATGCTCGTAGCAAACGGTGTTACATCTGTTACAGAGGGTGCTAACATGCCTACAACTCTTGAGGCTACAAAATACCTTCAGGAGAACGGAGTACTCTTCGTAGGTGGTAAAGCTGCCAATGCAGGTGGTGTTGCTACATCAGCTCTTGAAATGAGCCAAAACAGCGAGCGTATAAGCTGGACATTTGAAAAGGTTGATGCAAAGCTCAAGGATATTATGATTAACATTTATCACAATATCGACAACGCTGCTAAAAAGTACGGTCTTGACGGCGACTATGTTGCAGGCGCAAACATTGCAGGCTTCGAAAAAGTTGCAGATGCAATGATGGCACAGGGTATCGTTTGATTTTATTATAATTTTTTAGAGGACGATTTGTTTCGTCCTCTTTTTTATTATATATAAATATTATAATTATTATTGCAAAATATATGTAAATGTGGTATAATTTCAAAAATATTATGTAAAAGAGCGTCTTGAAATGGTTATATTAGGAATCGACCCGGGCTATGCAATTGTAGGATGGGGTGTAATTGAATATTATCACTCGCATTTTCGTGTTCTCGGCTACGGAGCTATAACAACTCCTGCC
>OIYY01001779.1_pt1 | contig 10360 bp, 8 predicted proteins | sample 1588341 | NCBI WGS metagenome assembly OIYY01 (sample SAMN03283287) | human gut metagenome | biome: human-associated habitat; material: feces | host: Homo sapiens | place: Peru | collected 2012
ATAGATTATACGATAATTTAGAAACGGTTGAAGATGCTATAGACCAAGGAATTAAAAGCGTTGAAGAAAAAGAAATGTATTCGTATTCTGTTGGAGCTTTACTTCATGATGTAGGAAAAGTTAAAGATTTGGATTATTTTGAAAGCGGGGAAGGAAGAGATTACGAGAGAATAAAAAAACATTTATTTAACAGTTATAAACTTGTAAGTCAAACTTCAGAATATCCTTTAGAAGTTATATTAACAGTCGCATTGCATCATGAATATTACGGTTTGGGATACGGACCTTATGAGAAATTGCATAAATTAAAAGTTGAAAAATATGCAAGCTTTCAAATACCGAGAATAATGTCTTATGACGCTAAAGCTATAGACGAATGCGAGGCTTTCGCTTATTTTCCCGCTAAAATGCTTGAAATTATAGATGTGTATGACGCTTTAATGGACCCAGCGAGAAAATATAGAGGCGGAAAAACTTTCACGCCCGAAGAATCGCTTAATATAATGAGAGAAGAGTTTATCGAAAAGCATTTAAAATTAGACCCAATTTTATACGATGTTTTTGTTGAGTTTTTAAGCAATTCAATAGAAAAAGATTTAATATTAGGAGAATTGTAAATTTAAGAAATACAATTATATTAGTAGCAGTTGTAGCAATTTTTGTAGTTTCAACTAGTGTGGTAGGAGCTTACATGTTAAAGAAAAAAGTGGCTAAATCAACTATAAAATTTGAAGACACTAGTGAAGAAGTCTTAGAGGCTAGTTCTAATGTAGATATATATGATGATGGCACAAATAATATACAAATTGCTACTAATAATGAAGTAAATGACAATAAAGATAATGCAAATACAAATAATGATAGCAATAATAGTAACAATATTACAATAAATTTACTTGGTGAAATTATGATGGGTGGAGATGTAACACGCAATCTAGATTATATATATTCGTATGCATTTAAGGATGTATATGTTGATGCAAAATCTGCAGATTTTACTTATTCAAATTTATCTACCAATATAACCAATATGGACAAGCTAGAAGATACTAAAAGTAAATATATTGTAACCAAAGATGTTATAAGTGGACTTAAAACACTTGGAATAGACGCTGTAAGTATTGCTTCAGATCATATGATGGATTTTTCTTCTACGATGTTTAGAACAACTACTGGAATACTAGAAAATAGCAATATTTATGTGGCTGGACAAAAAGATAATCCAGTTTACTTCGAGAAAAATAATAAAAAAATTGCGATAGTTTCTACCAATTCTGTAGTTATAGGCACAAAATCTGTATATGAAAATAATAACATAAGCATGTATGATTCTGATAATTTAAAGAAAAATATAGAGGAAGCAAAAAAGAGTGCAGGATTTGTAATAGTTGACGTCCATTGGGGAAAAGACTATGAATATGGTGTAACAAGTCAAATGACACAGATGGCTCATGAAGCCATAGACAGTGGGGCCGATATGGTAATTGGTTCTCACGCTTTAGGGGTATATCCAATTATAACTTATAAGGGTAAACCAATAATTTACAGTCTTGGATATTTAATTTCCGATACTAACTATTTAGTTGGAAAAGAAAGTTTCATATTTAATGTAAGCTTAAATAATGATCTTAAGCTTGAAAAAATAACTATGACACCAACTTACATAAAAGACAAAGAGCAAGTTGTTCTATACAAGAATTATGATGTAGTAAAAATGAATGAATTCTTAGAACAAATGAATAATTGGAACTTAGAGAATAGTTTAAAATCTAGTATAAATGATGGTAAGATTATAATAGACTTTAATAATTCTTAAATATGAGTACAACCTTTATTGATATTTTGGTTGAAATTTTAATAAAAAAGTTATATAATATGGACAAGTTTTTTGAGGTGAAAAGATATATGAAAAGAGTAATAATAGTAATATGCGCAATTCTTGGAATGATAGTGGGAGTAGCACTTGGTGAGGCATTAGTATCAACGCCTTATCTTTCATGGCTTTCAATTGGAGGAGAAATTGGTTTAAAATCACCAATTACGATTGATCTTAACTTTTTACAGTTTACAGTTGGTCTTTGGTGTAAAATTAATATAGCGGGAGTACTTTGTATGGTTGTATTTGCGCTACTTGCACAACAAATTGTGAGAATAACAAAATTATAAAGAAATTTCCCAAAGAGGATAGACCGTATGAAAAATTAGAATTAAAGGGCAGTTCTAATTTAACGAATTCTGAATTACTTGCGATTATAATAAAAAATGGTACAAAAAGTAAAAATTGCATTGAAATAGCACAGAATATTTTAAGTAATAATACTAATGAAAATATTTCAATGCTTGAATATTTAGATTCTATTTCCCTTCAAAAATTAAAATCATATGAAGGGATTGGAAGAGTAAAGGCAATACAAATTAAAGCGTTAGTTGAACTTTCAAAAAGGTTTATAAACGATTTTAATATTTGTAAGACAAAAATAAAATGTCCTAAGGATGTTTATGAAGCTTTAGCTTATGAGTATATGTGCAAAAAGCAGGAAATATTAAAAATAGTTATATTAAATAAACAAAATGAAATTTTGCTTGTACATACTGTAGCTATTGGAAATAATGACAGGATTGATATTGGAATAAAAGAGTGTTTGGCAGAGCCTATAAAAAATATGGCTTCAGCTATTATACTTGTTCATAATCATCCATCAGGTTCATTAAATCCTAGCAAAAAAGATATAGAATTTACAGATAAAATAAAAGAGTATTCTAAAATTTTTTCAATTGAACTATTAGATCATATAATTATTGCAAATAATAAATATATGAGTTTTAAGGAAAAAGGATATTTATAATTTACAAAAGATGTATTTTTAGGAAGGTGGAGAATATGAGTATAATGTCAAAAGATATTGGTGTAGATTTGGGTACATCTAATGTAAGAGTATATGTTAAAGGGAAAGGTATTGTTTTATGCGAGCCTTCAGTTGTGGCTATAAATAAAATAACAGATGAAGTTTTAGCGGTAGGAAATGCTGCAAAAGAGATGCTTGGAAGAACTCCTGATAATATTATTGCTGTAAAGCCATTAAAAGATGGAGTTATTGCAGATTTTGAAGCTACAAGAATGTTGCTACAAACATTTATATCCAAAGTTGTCCCTAAAAGTCTTTTTTCAAAACCTAGATTAGTTGTTTCTATTCCTTATGGTATTACTGACGTTGAAGAAAGAGCCGTAAAGGGAGTAGCTTATAAGGCAACAGCTAAAGATGTTTATCTTATAGAAGAAGTTATGGCTGCAGCTATTGGTGCTGGAATTAGTGTGGAAAGACCAGAAGGCTCTATGATAATTGATATGGGCGGTGGAACAACTGAAATTGCTGTATTATCATTAGGTGGAATAGTTGTATCAAAAACTACAAAAGTAGCAGGAGATAAATTTGATAGAGATATAGTTGAATATATTAAACAAAAATTTAATGTTATAGTAGGTCTTACAGAGGCAGAAGAAGTAAAAAAACAAATTGGTGCTGCGACAGCTGCTATGACAGAAGAAAAAATGACTATTAAAGGAAGAAATTTAACTACAGGACTTCCTGAAACAATAACAGTAACAACTAAAGATATAAATAATGCAATTTTTGACTCATTGAATGAAATAATGAGAAATATAAAAGTTACTCTTGAAGAAACTCCACCAGAGCTTGCTGCTGATGTTATGGAAAAAGGAATAGTTATTTGTGGTGGATTATCACTTATAAAAAATATAGATAGATACATAAGTGATGAAACAGGAATACCTGTTTTCGTAGCCGAAAATCCAACTGAATGCGTTATTAAAGGTGTTGGAAATTCTTTAGAGAGTATGGAAGTATTAAAAAAGACTGTAAAGGTATCTAAAAGATTTTAGTTAGATAATTAGATAAACTGTATAGAAAGGAGAAAAATGAAGTATAGATATACATTTGATGACAGAAAAAGAGAAAATAAGAAAAAGTTAATATTTATTATTATATCTTTGATAATTATTGTACTTTTTACTGGCATTATATTTAGAAATAGTGAAAATAGTTTTGTAAACAAAGTATCTAATATAATTATTTCTCCTTTAAAAGGAATACATAATTTGACGTTAAAAATTTCTACATCTGTTAGTTCTAAATTTGCAGATACTGATGAGTTATTAAATAAAAATCAAGAACTTGAAAAAGAAAACGAGGAACTGAAATTACAATTACTTGAAAGTCAAAAAATATTAGATGAAAATGAGAGCTTAAAACAGATGGTTGGAATAAAGACTACATATCAACATTTTGAAATAGTGCTTGGTAAGATAGTTTTTAGAGAGCATGATAATTGGAGTAAAACATTTACTATTGATGTTGGAAGCAATGATGGAATAAAAGTAAATCAAGCTGTTGTTCATAAAGATGGACTTGTTGGCTTTATTTCTAGTGTTAGCGAAAATAAATCTGTAGTTACTACAATACTTGACCCTAAAACATCTGTTAGTGTAAATATTAGCACTATAAATGAACCAGCAATTTTGAAAGGCGATTTAGAGTTAAAGGAAAAAAATAAATTAAAACTTGAATCTATTCCAATTGAAGCAGAAGTTTCATTATCAGACATGTTATATACTTCAGGTTTGGGTTCAAAATTTCCATCTTCAATTCCAGTAGGAAAGATTACAGAGGTTGTGTCTAAGAAAAATGATATGAATAGATATGCAATAGTTGAGCCTTCTGTAAGTATTTCAAAGATTTCAGAGGTCGGAGTAATAATTAACTAAGGAGATTTATATGAAAAAAAACATTTTAGCTTCTCTTTATATAATTGTATTTGTACTTTTAATATATTTGTTGCAAATATATGTAATAGGTGATAAAACTTTATTTTCTGTAAAGCCTAATTTAATTTTAATATCTGTACTAGTTGTTAGTCTTTGGTATGGACTGTATGTCGGTACAGTCTATTCTTTTTTAATAGGACTATTTACAGATATGTTATATAGTAGCAATATTGGAATGTTCACTATTGCATATACTATTGCAGGTATGGTTGTAGGTTTGTTACACTATTATAATCAACGTGAAAGTAAAATTTCTGTAATTTATGCTACTTTCATTTGTGTAGCTGTATTTGAATTAGTAGAGTATGTTTATTATGCAGCTCTTACGGATTCTTTTTTCAATCTGCTATATTTGCTTAAACAAATTATAATAAGCTCAGTATTAAATATAGTAATAACGTATGCATTTTATAGTATATTACTTAAAGTAACAGATAGCATAGAGTCTAAAATAAGGAAAGAAGGAGCTTTATAAATATTATAAGAAGGTGAGTTTAATAAAAAAGATTTTAGAGAAAATAGGAAACTTTTTTAATAATAGATATCTTATATTGTCAATTATAACTTTTTTAGTATCAATAGTCTTTATAATTAGACTTTTCAATCTTCAAATAGTAGATGGAAAGGAATATAGAGAAAAGTCAGAAAGAAGAATGTTAAGAACAGAGGTTATAACTGCTCCTAGAGGAGAAATAGTTGATAGGAATGGAGTTATACTTGCAACTAGTAAACTGTCGTTTAATGTTGAATTATATAAGGTTAATGTAACGGCAGAAGAACAAAATGATGCACTTGTTAAACTAATTAAAATATTAGAGGAAAACGGAGATGCAATTTCTTCATCCTTTCCAATAAATGATAGTAAGTCTGGATTTAATTTTGAGTCACAAGAAGAGGAAAATAAGTGGAAAGAAGAAATGGGATTTGACACTTCTTTAGATTTTAATCAAGTAATAGAAAAGTACATAGAAAAATTTGAATTAAGTGCTTATGACAGAGACACACAAATAAAAATAATTCAAATAAAGTATGAGGGAAATTTAAATGGATATTCGCTTTTTACTAGTGCTACTATAGCAAAGAATATTTCTGAAAAGTCTCATGCATTAATAGAAGAAGATATATATGAACTTTATGGGGTTAATATTGTAAGTGTACCAATAAGGTATTATCCAAATGGAAATTTTGCCTCACATATTTTAGGATATGTTGGAAAAATATCAAATACAGAATATAAAGAAAAGAAAGACGAAGGCTATAACGTTAATAGTATAGTAGGAAAATCTGGGGTAGAACTTTCATTTGAAAAGTACTTAAAAGGTGAAGATGGAGAAAATAAGGTTGAGACTGATTTACAAGGAAACACATCAACTAAAACAACTACTAAAAAAGCAGTAGCGGGTAATACTTTAACCCTAACAATAGATTATAGATTGCAAAAAGCAGCAGAAGAATCGTTAAAAAATACTATTAGTGGATTAAATGATGGTACACTAGTTGGTAAAACTGTAGCTGATGCCGATGCTGGAGCGGTTGTTGTACTTGATGTAAAAACAGGTGAAGTATTAGCAATGGCAAGTTATCCAGATTATGACATAAATTCCTTGGTAAGGGGATTAAGTTCAGAAGAATGGAATAAACTTAATAATGATCCGTTAAAACCAATGTATAATAGAACAATATCTGGAAGATATTCGCCGGGATCTACATATAAAATGTTAGTAGGAATAGCAGGGCTTATGAATAACAAAATTACTGTTGATGAAAAAATTCTAGATCCAGGTATTTATCCTTATGGACATAAGCCAAAATGTTGGATATATAGCTATTATGGAATGACACATGGATATGTTAATCTTACAGAAGCACTTAAAGGTTCTTGTAACTGCTACTTTTATGAAGTTGGTAGAAGGATTGGTATTGATGAAATAGTTAAATATTCTAAGATGTTTGGACTTGGAGAAAAAACAGGTATTGAACTAGATAATGAGGCAAAAGGAAGTATAGCTGGTGAAAATAGAAAAGATAGTGAATGGTATCTTGGAATGACTTTATCTGCTGCTATTGGACAGTCTGATAATGCTTACACTCCAATCCAACTTGCTAATTATATATCTACAATTGCTAATGGTGGAACATTAAATAAAGTATCTATAATAAAGAAGGTTACAAATGAAGAAACATCACAAGATGTAAGTATGTCTGAAATTGAAGAGTACACTTCTAACTATACAGGTGTAAATTTTGAAACTAAAAAAACAAGTATAGATCCATCATACATAAATGCAATAAAAGAAGGAATGAGAGCGGTTACAAATGATATGGGTGGAACATCATATAGTTTATTTAAAGATTCTCAAATAGAAGTAGCAGGTAAAACAGGTACTTCTCAACTTGGAAATGGATCTAATAATGGTATATTCGTTGGATTTGCTCCATATGATGATCCAGAAATTGCAGTTGTTGCAATAATAGAAAATGGTGCAGAAGGAACTTATACAGCACATGTTGTAAGACCTATTATGGATGAATATTTTAATATTTCAACAGATGAAAAAAATAACGAAAAACAAGGTGAATACTTAAATAAAGATGTAAAATTTTAATAGACTTGAGATGACGTTTTGCAGCGTCATTTTAAGTCTATTTTTTGTGAAAAATGTGTTGAATAATTATATTGTTTATGTTATTATGGAATTATGGAGGTTTTATGTATGAAAAATGATAATAAAAAAAGTGCATTAGGAATTGTACTTGCTGTTATAATAACTGCTATAGTTGCAGTAACAGCTACATATCTTATTACAACTAAATTTGCGAGTGATAATAATTCGGATAAAAAATTAGGAGAAAAAGATTCAGGAGTAGAAACAGAAAAATCAACTGAAAGTGTCAAAAATGAAAGTGATGCAAAAGCTTCTGAAGAAGATGTTACTAAAAAAGAAAATAAAATATTTAATGATGGAGATTATGGAATAGAATATATAGCAAATTTTGAAGGAATAAATAAAGAATTTGCGGCTAAAGTAAGAGAAAAAGTTGATAATCGTACTATAAGTTCAGGTTTAAAATATGTAGCAGAATTTAATTATGAAAAAAATTCTAATATAGAATCATCATATTATAAATTAAATGATTCAGTTATTTCATCTGATAGTATTGATGGACCATATTATGAAAGTCATGATTCTATTTCTATGAATGTAGATACAAAAACAGGAAAAGAAATGACAAATGAGGAAGTAATAAAACTATATAATAGCACAAATGTTGAAGTAGCAAAGGCTATTTTAAATGATGTAGTATCTCATATATCTAGAGAAACTTTATTTAAATCTACTAATGGAGATATAACTGCTCCTGTAGAAAATGTAAGTAATATAAACAAGGAAAATAGTGAGTATATTGAAAATCTTTCTAAAAATTTAAATGGTAATGTAGTTGTGTATATAAAGAATGGAAATTTATGTGTTGATTACCATGACTCTAAAGTGCTAGAGTTAGTTGGACTTAGTTCACATATGAACGTAGGATTAAAAACAGTTACTCAAACTGTAACTATGTAAAATGTAGAGGAGATAATATGGAAAATACAATAATATAACGAAGATTATACTAAAAGAATTTTACAAATATATAATTCTGGAGATGCAGTAAATATTTTTTATAATATTGTACACCAAGGTACAATATATCAAAATGATGACTATTCTACGAGTGTAGAACAAGCAATATGGATTCTTTTAATAAAGTATAAGAAAATGGTGTTTCATACTATCTTACTAACATCGATTACTCTAAGTATAAATTAAAATTAAACGAATTTTTTACTCATGAGGGGATAGAAAACTTATTTAGTAATTTTAAATTCGGACGGAAAACAAAATATCATTGAAATAAATGGTAAAGTTGCTGTTGCAACATGGGGTTGGTCTGGAAATGCATGTGATTTTCTTTCACAAAAATTAATTTCAAATGAAAGAAGATGGAACATACAAAATTAGTAATATAGAATTTTAAAAACAAGGGACTTTTAAATAGTCCCTTGTTTTTTTGCCTCTCATTGCCAATAAAATAGACTTTTTTGTCTAAAAAACTGTCAATGATTTTTGAAAATGTTCCAAAATTTTTTTAATATAAGCCCCAAAATTTGATTTTTTAGGGTGAGTTTTTGGGCTCGGGGTACTTGAGTGATTTTTAAAATTTGTTTTTTAAACATCATCATTTTATGTACCCTACGAAAAAATGATTAATTTTAAAAATCACTTTAAGAAACCTTTTCTAAAAACTTTTCGAATGATTGTCTTTTAAAAGGATGAGTCATTCGAGGAATATATATTTTTTTAGTTTCTTTGGGCAATATTTCATCAAAGTTCAAAGAATTAGCTTGAAATTCTGGTATTCCTTCAAGTGCAAATATACTATCTTACATGATATTTTAAATTATATCATGTAAGAGAACAAATATTTTTTGTTGGGACATTTTCTCATTTCTTTACTTAAGACGTTATCATATTTCTTTCATAAATTAATTACAATATTTAGCTAAAACGCTTTTATTTTAAATATTAATGTGATATAATAGCGGCGAGGTGAATAGAGGTTTATATGGAAAAATATAAAATTATTGATAATATCAATCCCAATATCTTTAGAGGATATGATATAAGAGCAATATATGGTGAAGATTTAAATACCGATATTGCATATACAATAGGATATTCTTACGGAAAATATATATTAAAAAATGGATATAATACATGTGTAATCGGTCATGATAACAGAGACTCATCTGAACCATTGTATAAAGCTTTAATGCAAGGTATAATAACTTCGGAAAATATTAAAATAAAAGCAATAGGATTATGTACTACTCCTATGTATTATTTTGCACAATTGTATTTAAATGACAATAAAAATATAATGCCTGGTATAATGATAACAGCCAGTCATAATCCAAGAGAATATAACGGATTTAAATTATCTTTTAATGATTTTGGAAATGCATGTGGCCAAATGATACAAGACTTTAGAATATTTGTTGACAAAACTTCTAAAAAACTTTTAGAAATTCCAGATGAAACTGTAAAAGGAAATATAAAAGAATACAGTGTAAGAAAAGAGTACATGGAATTAGTTAAAAAATCTATTAATATGGGAGATAAAAAAATAAAAGCTGTTGTTGATACTGCAAATGGAACTGCGTCTATTATTGCCAAAGACTTGTACGATATGTTTCCAAATATTGAACTTATTCCATTATATATGGAATCAGATCCAACATTTCCACATCATCATCCGGATCCAAGTGTTGAAGCAAACAATGCAGATTTAAAAAAAGCTGTTGCTGAAAATGGTGCAGATGTGGGTATTGGTATTGATGGAGATGCAGATAGAGTTGGTATTATTGATGAAAATGGAAAGATGATATTTATAGATTTCTTTGCTATTATAATTTGGAGAGATATAATGAGCAAGGTGATAAATAAAAATGCTTTATTTGATGTAAAATGTTCA
>OIYY01001781.1_pt1 | contig 10357 bp, 8 predicted proteins | sample 1588341 | NCBI WGS metagenome assembly OIYY01 (sample SAMN03283287) | human gut metagenome | biome: human-associated habitat; material: feces | host: Homo sapiens | place: Peru | collected 2012
CATTAGTTGAATCTGCTTGCTGAATAAATTTGTCAATTTTATCTTTATTATTTTTTATTTAAAACATATTTGTCTTTATTAGTAAAAGTAGTTTTTTTATTAACTAATTGTCTAACTTAATTATAATTGTTTTCTAGTTCTAATGATTTTTTATTAGCAATGTGCAAGCAAACACGTGGAGTTCGACAAACAAAAAATCATCTCAATATGAGATGATATCTATCGTAAATGTTCGAAAAGTTCGAACAGAGATGTCAATGGAGCGGTTAAACAGCAGGTTGCGAACCATAATGCTCTATTTCTAAAAATATTATATATGTGTCGTTATTAAATTTCAATAGGCATATGGAAAAAAAGGTCTAAATATTGTATAATTTTTATAGTTTAAAATTAGTAAAAATTCGGAGGATATACATGAAGATAGGAATAGATATAGACAATGTAATATCAAATTTTAATGATACTTTATTAACAGAGTATTTATTACATGACAAAGAATTGAGAAATTCGGGTATTATAAATAAAAACGCTGATTATATTAGAAAAGGAATGTTTGATTGGAATGAGGATGAAGAAATCAATTTTTACAAAAATAATATAGAAAGAATAGCAAAAAAATTAGGCGTTATTGAAGGTGCTAAAGAATACATAGATAAGCTTCATGATGATGGTCATATTATTTGTATTATCACAGGAAGAAATAATGGAGAATATACAGAGCCATATAATATGACAAAAAAGTGGCTTGAAGATAATAATATTTATTATGATAACTTGATTTTAACAGATGCCTATGATAAATGCGCTAAAACTAAGCAATGTTTAGAGCATAATATTGATATTATGATTGATGATTCTGTTCGTATATGTAGTGATTGTATCGAAAATGGAATAACAACAATTTTAATGGATACACCTTATAATAAATATTCTAATATACAAAGAGTTAAAAGTTGGAAAGAATTTTATAGATATGTTTCAAATCATAAAAAATAAAATTAATTTAATATTAGATACCGATACTTATAATGAATGTGATGATCAATTTGCAGTTTCATACATGATTAAAAATCAGGACATATTTAATATTGAAGCAATAACTTTGGCTCCGCATTCACATAGATCAATAAGAAAAGTAACTATTCAAGAAGGAATGAAATGTGGGTATGATCAAATACTAAAGATATGTAATTGGTTAAACTTTAACACTGAAGGAAAAATTTTTAAAGGTGCTCAAGAATATATGTCTAATGGAAATGAAGAATATAATGAGGCAACTGAGAAAATAATTGAGATTGCCTTAAAAAATGAAAAAACTTATATATTGGCAATAGGCGCAATTACAAATGTTGCTTTAGCAATTAAAAAAGAGCCTAAAATAATTGATAAAATAGAGGTTATTTGGCTAGGTGGTAATGAATTAGGAGATAAGGATAATTTTGAATATAATTTTAGACAAGATGTTAAGGCTGTAAAAACAGTATTTGAATCAAAAGTAAAGCTAACAGTACTGCCTTGCGAAAATGTTGTTTCAGATTTAAGAATTGATGTTAATACTTTAAAGAAAAATTTAGAAAATAAATCAGAACTATGTAATTATTTAATTGAAAAATTTTGTAATGACGGATATCATGAATTCCAAGAGTCAAGAGTAATATGGGACATATCAGTTATAGCATATATGATAAATAAAAAATGGTTTACTCGTAAGATGTTAAGTTGTCCTAATATAAAGGATGATACTTCCTATGAAATGACTAATGATAGTCATAGCGTTACTTTTATAAAGAAGCTAGATAGAGATAATATTTATAAAGATTTATTTAAGAAATTGACTGAATAAGTTTTATTAAAATTTGTTTTTTATAAATTATAAATATAAAAGAAGAAATTAAATTAATACTTTAATTTCTTTTTTCTTTTCTTATTTTCTCTTTCTTTTTAATAAAGTATTGAAAAAAAAGTCAAATATTGTATAATTTTATATGATTCATTATTTATAATGAATATATTAGTTAGGAGTTTATTACATGAAGAAAGATACGAAGAATTTAAAAAAATTGTTAAAATATTATAAAAAGTACAAGTTCCTTTCAATAATGGTTATTTTGCTTAGTTTAGCATATGCTGGAATTTCATTACTTTCACCAATATATGAAGGAAAAATGATTGGTTACTTTCAGGATTTTAACAAGGAAAATATAATTAAAACAGCATTATTTTTACTTATACTAAGAATTGTAATTGAAATAGTTACTAATATTTGGTCTAGAATAGTTTTAAGGTTAAATGGAAAAGTTAATTTTGACTTAAAAAGTGATATGCTTAAAAGTTTGACAAACTTTGAAATCAAAAATTTTGATAATACAAATTCTGGTTTATTTATATCAAGGTTAAATAAAGATACTACTGAGTTATCTGAATTATTTGACTATATAACAGATGATTTTTCAGGAGTTATTTTAAATATTAGCTTTATAGTATACGTTTTATATTTAAATGTATATTTGGGATTATTTTTGATCTTAAATGTAGTTTTAGTATATTTATTAACATCTAAAAAATTGTACTTTTATAAAGAGGCTAAGAATGATTATAAGAGAAAGGATGAAAAAGTTGTTGGTATTTACACAGATGTAATATTAGGAATCAGAGAAATAAAGAATCTTAATTTAAAAAAGCAAGTTTTATCAGATGTTGATACCAAAACTAATGAAATGATAAAGTCTGAAATAAAGACTATACATACTAAAAGAACATGGAATAGATGGATAGCTGGTTTTCAACATTTTCTTGATTTTATATTTATTATTTTATCACTTTACTTTATTATTAATGGCTATCTTGAGATAAGTTCATTTTTAATAATATTTTTATACAAAGGCAAAGTTTTAGATTTGATAAAATACATATCTGAAATTAGAGAAAGGTTAGCTGACGGGAAAGTTGCTGCTTCAAGGGTATTTGACGTAATTACATATAATTCATTTAGTAAAGAAGAATATGGTTTAAAAGATATATCCAACATAAAAGGAAATATTGAATTTAAGGATGTAAGATTTGAATACAACTCTAAAAAACTATTCTGTAATTTAAGTTTTAAAATTGAACCAAACAAAATGGTTGCAATTGTTGGAAAGAGTGGAGAAGGTAAATCTACTATATTAAAGCTAATTGATAAAAATTATCAGATAACTGAAGGCGAAATTTTAATAGACGGTTTAAATATAAACGAATTGTCTGAAAAAAGTATAAAAAATAATATATCTATTGTCGCACAAGAGCCATATATTTTTAATCTATCAATAAAAGAAAATATAAGATTGGCTAATCCGAATGCAAGTGACGATGATATTGTAGAAGTGTGTAAAAAAGCGCAAATACATGATTTAATTATAGAGATGCCTGATGGATATGACACTATAGTCGGTGAAAATGGTGCTATTTTAAGTGGAGGCCAAAAACAAAGAATAGCTATTGCAAGGGCTTTAATAAAAAAATCGAAAATAATTTTATTTGATGAGGCTACTAGTTCTTTAGATAATAATAATCAAGAGAAAATAAAAAATATAATGAAGGATTTAACAAAAGATCATACAGTTATTATTGTTGCACATAGATTAAGTACAATAGTTGATGCAGATAATATTCTAGTTTTAAGTAATCATAAGATAGTAAATAATGGTACACATGATGAACTTATGAAAAACTGTAAAGAATATAAAGATTTATATGAAATTGAAGGGGAATAGGTGATATATATGTGGATTCTTTTATGTTTGCTATCAGCAGTTACATCTGGATTTGCATCAATTATAATGAGAAAATGTTCTAAAAATAATAATGCCAAAAATATAACTCTTATCGGGTTAGTTACAAGTCATTTATTATATATACTTACATCAATAATTTTTACTGATGTTTTAGATAATTTCAGTTTAGAAAGTCTTATAAAAATAGCCCCTCTTACAATATGTCAGATGATAGGCTATATATGTGGGATATTATCTGTTAAGTATGCAAGTATATCAACTGTAATTCCTATAAGAAAATGCAATACTATAGTAACCATGATTTTAGGGATTTTGATTTTAAATGAAACTATGCCTTTATTAAAATTGATTATTTCAATAATTTTAGTAATACTTAGTATATTAATTGTTAGAGAAGATAAGGTTTTTAAAGATAAAGATTCAAAAAAAGGGGTATTATTCGCTTGGCTATTTGTATTATTTAATGGAACTTCATCAATGCTTAATAAGTTTTATATAAGCGCATATGTAAATCCATTAACTGTTACATTTTACTATAGTTTAGCTGGTATATTTATTGTATTTATGTATTGCTTAATTACAAATAGTTGGAAGTGTTTTAACTTAAAGAAAATTAACATGCTACCTGTGTTATTTATGTATATTTTATTTGATTTTGTTTCTAATTTAAGTTATAGATTTTGTTTAGTAGATGGACAAGTATCTATAGTGCAACCAATTCATTCAAGTTCAATAATTATTACTATTATAGGATCATATTTTATATTAAAAGAAAATATATCAAAGAAAAAATGGGGAATGATTATAGGAGTAATTCTTTGTGTAATTTTATTATCCATTAAAATCTAAAGACATATAAAAATCAGCAAGTTTATTATTACTTGCTGATTTTATTAGTTTAATTTAAACGATAATCTCTTCCATCTGGCATTTTGAAATCAAATCTTGGATCAAAAGTTCTGTCTTTTTTTTCGATTGGGTAGTTTTTGTTTTTTAGGTTATAGGGACAAACATAAATGTAGAGGGAGAATGCATTAATTTTTTGGGCTTGCGATTTAGTAAGAAAACGAATTTTTTGAAGAGGTGGTTCATCACATCCATATTCCCATACATCTCTAAATTTAAGATCATTTTTAGTTTCACAGAAAATGTTTATTATTCCAACATACATAGTATCATCAACTACTGCAAACTGAATATTATAATCTTCTCCCGTAAGATATTTTTTATCTTTTTCATTATCTATTGCGAGTGCACATGCTTCATCAAAAGTATATGTACCAGACAGTTTAAGATCCATTTCAATAACAGCTTTGTCATGATTTCTGTCAAATCCTTTTTTTGATCTGTATCTAAAATCACTGATATAGTGTACTTGTTCAATAGGAGCTTTAGTGGAAACTACTTCTAGTCCTGCATCTCCAAATACGGTAAAATTTGATATTTGTTTAGCATCTTCATCAGAATATGAAATAAAATAATAGATACCTTCATCACAATTTTTTCCATAAGTATGTATATTATGTTTAAAGTAGCCAGACTTGTTACAGTTAGCAGCATTAAGAATTCCTATAAAAGCTATTGGTCCAAGTTCTTTGCAGAATCCAAAGCTGCAGCGACGCTTAGTTAGTTTATTAAGTTTGATTACTTCGTTATAAGTATACACGCCTTTAAGTTTGTATGTTGTACAACCGACTATGTCGTTATAATTAATGATTAGTTTTTCTTCATCTTTAGCATTCCGATTAAGATTTAACTTTTTAGTTAATTTGGTTAACAAAGAGTTTTGTTTAATATTTGATTTTTTCATTAGTAATCCTCCTAAAATTCCTTTCACTAGTTAGTATATAGGGTTAACACATCCACATAATTTAAGATTTTATCACACTACATGTTAGTTTTCAATAAAAGTACTAGCTTTTGAAATAAAATCTAGAAAAAAGTGTCGAAGTATTGTATAATGTTATAAAAATTATAAATTTAAAGGTAGGAATAATGAAAAAAGTATTTAAAATAACAATAAATAAAACACAAAAATATATTATAGGAATATTAATATGTAGCTTAATATCATCTTTTTTTACAATTTATTTAACTAAATACATTTCTTTTGTAATAGATGGTGTTATAATGCAAAAGGTGGAATTACCAAATTATATTACGAACTTCTTTTTTTATAATGATATTTATTTTAAATTAGCAGTGCTTGCTGCTTTTATGTTGATAATTATTTTTACAATTTCAATATCTAATTATGTAAAAAGTATTTTTAATATAAAATTTAAATTGAAAATGAATAAAAATTTAAAGGAAAAGATATTAGAGCATACAACCTATTTGGAGTATGGAGAGTATTTATCTTATGGTAAAAATCAAATATTACAAAGAGTAAGTTCAGATACAAATAACTTTGTAAATTTTATTAGTAGTAAGTTTAATTTAATAGTAGACTCAATTTTTGTTTTTGTCTTTTCAATGATAGAAATATTAAACTTAAATTTAATAGTAAGTATTACAATTGCTGTAATATTAGCTATAATAATTGTTATGTCTATAATATATTTTAGACTAACAAAGAAGATTGTTAAAAGAAATGTTGATTTACATGAAGATCTAATACAAAGAACTATGAATGCGGTATATCAACCAAAGATGATAAAAATATTTAATAGGCAACAAAAAGAAATAGAGGATTTTAACGCTATAAGTGATGAATATAGGAATAATGATAAGAAACTAGTAGATTATCTTATTTATTATGAACTAGTGGGAACTGGTATTAGAAAATTTAAAGATCCAGTAATATTTTTGATAGGTGGATTACTTATAATTAATGGAAAAATGAATATAGGTCAATTAATGGTATTAATGACATATTCAAGTAATCTTTTAGAATATGCTGTACAACTAATCTATGCAGTTGAGGGAATAAATGAATTTTTGATACCAGCTAAAAGGATTGATAACTTTTTTTCACTAGCGGAAGACAATGTAAAAACTACTGATACTAAGATAAAAGATACTAGCATTGAATTTAAAAATGTCACAATAAAGCTAAATAACAATACAATTTTAGATAACATTTCCTTTAAAATAGAAAAAGGTGAAACAGTGTATTTGGTTGGAGATAATGGCAGTGGCAAAAGTTTAATCGTTAGAACACTGCTAGGATTTATACCTTACGAAGGAAAAATATTGTTAGGAAATGTTGATATTAAAAATATAGATAATAATACACTTAGAAAATTTTTAGGTGTGGTTTTCCAAGAACCGTTTATTTTTTCAGATACCATTAGAAATAATATAGATATTTTTAATAATTATAAAGATATAGAAAAAATTAGAAAAGTAGCAGAGATTTGCCAAATTGACGATGAAATAACACAATTGCCAAATGGATATGATGAAGTTATTGGAGAAAGAGGAATAACGCTAAGTGGCGGCCAAAGGCAAAGAATATCAATAGCAAGAGTTTTACTTCAAAATAAAAGTATAATGATTTTTGATGATGTATTAAGCAAAGTTGATAATAAAACCAAAACAAAAATTATGGATAATTTAAATAAAATAAATATGAATATGATAAAAATTTATATAACTCAAAATTTAAATAATATCCCTGAGAAAGCTAAAGTATTTTTTATTGATAATAAAAAGGTAATTTGTGATACTCAAGAAAATTTGAAAGTAAAAAATGATAATTATAGTAAATTAATTGGTATATGTAACAACATAGTAGGAGAATCGTATGAATAAATTTAAGGAAATGTTTAAATATGGAAATTTCAAGAAAAGAATTATTATAACATTTATAGAATATATGATATCATCAATTATTTGGATAATAATTGATCAGTATATGACCTATTCTTTATTTGACAATGCAATAGCAAAAGAAAATATAAAATTAGTAATTTTTTTAGCTATAGTTATGATTGTTAAAATAATTGCAAGCATAGCAGAAGGCATTTTAAATTGTATACTTAGACATCATTTGCAAAGGGATTTTTCTCATTATGCAAGAAATGATATTTATAGCAAACTTATAAATTCAAAAGTGAAATTTTTTGATAAAAGTAATACTGGTGAGCTCTTTGAATTAGCAATGAATGATTCTGATAATTTTTCTACATTTTTTACACAAAATGGTCTTCAAACTTCTTCATATTTAGTAAAAACAACAGTTTATTTAATTATATTGTTATTCGTGGACTTAAAACTAGCATTAATATTATTTGTAAGTTATATTATTGCTAATGCAGCATTAATTATTTCTAATAAAAAAACATTTTCCATGATAAATGAAATAAGAAAATTAAATATATTAGTTACTAAATGGATTACTGAACAAATAAACGGATATGAAGTTATAAAATCTATGCAATTTGAAGAAAAAAGATTAAATAAAATGAGAGAATTGATAGACGCATATAGCCAAGAATCTAAAAGATTAGATAAGGTTGTTAGAAAGTATATATTTGTATACGACATTTTTTCTTTGTTGGCTACATTGGCTGTAGTTTATGTTGGAGGATTAGATATATTAAAAGGAGTAATTACTTATGGGGCACTTATGATATTTGTTGATGGTACTTCAAAAATAAAACATTATTTGGATGTATTTATAAATAGTGTAAATTCTCTAAATAGTTCTTATATATCTTTTTTAAAAATATTAAAATTTAATAACGAGTTTTTACCAGAAGAAGATAGTGGTAAATGCAGTTTAGAAAAAATAAAAAATATTCAAATAGAAAACTTAAATTTTTCATATGATCCAAGTAAGCCAATATTAAAAAATATAAATATTACAATTGGTTCAGAAGAAAGAATCGCTATAGTTGGTAAAACTGGAAGTGGAAAGACTACACTTGTAAATTTAATTTGTAGGTTTTATGAGTTAAACGATGGATTAATAAAAATTAACGGAAAAGATTATAAAGAGTATAAATTAACAGATTTGAGAGATCAAATTGGCTATGTAATGCAAGATGTTGTAATATTTGAAGGCAATGTATTTGAAAATATAAATTATGCAAATAAGAATATTAGTGAAGAAGAAATTATTAATATATGTAAAAGGTTAAATTTACATGAAAAAATTGTAAGTTTAGAAAATGGATATAATACTAATTTAAACAAAAATAAAGATCTTTTATCTCAAGGTGAAAAACAGATGATTAATTTTGCCCGTATATTGGTAGAAAATCCAAGTATGATTATTTTGGATGAAGTTACATCTTCACTAAGTTATGAGAATGAAGAGTTAATAAAAAATGCTATAAATGAAATAATGAAAGGTCGTATTTGTATTACAATTGCTCATAGACTTTCAACAATTAAAAATTGTGATAAAATTTTATTAATGCAAAATGGTATAATAGTTGAGGAAGGAAATCATACTGAACTTATTAAACAAAAAGGTAAGTATTATGAACTTATTAATTCTGTGAAATCAATAAGTTAAAATAAAGTATATTAAAATTATTATAGAAGAATATTTTTTAGAGGATTAAATTACTTAGTAATTTTTCCTCTTTTTTTATAATAAAATATATTATTTTTAGAAATTATGGAATTTTTTAACATTTTATTATATAATTTTGTCAGTGTTAACTTTAAATATAAGTAGTATTTAGGAGTAAATGTATGAAGAGAATAGGTAAAAAGTTAGAAAATGTTGTGTATAATAAACGACCAGGTGCCTATGTTATAATTGAACGTGATGAAGATAATAAAATTGCTATTGCTACTGATGCTGTTAATGTTTATTTCTTTTTAGGCGGAGAAATTGAGAAAAATGAAACAGCGGAAGAGACCTTAAGAAGAGAGGTTGTTGAAGAATCTGGGTATTCATTAAAAAATATTAGATTTTTTGACAAGGTTAATTCTTGGTGTTACAATGAAAAGTATGGATATTTGGATGTGGAAGCAACAATTTATATAGCTAAATTTGATAAAAAAATTGCGAAACCAACTGAAGAAGATCATAAAGTACTTTGGGTTAATCCATTGGAATATAAAGATAAATTATACCATGAATATCAGAGATATGTCTTAAAAAGGTATATATCAAAAGAGGGGGAAAAGTAATGAAAGATGATATAATATATTCACAAACTACAAGATGTGTGGGTGAAAAAAATAATGTTGATACTTTTAAATTAGATAAATATGAAGTTACTACTTTAAATGGTGTTTTGAGAAGTAATAAAAAATTAATAAGAGCAACATCTATTGGAAAATATGCTTATGATAATAAACCGTCAGGTGTAGGGACATCAACAAATGATTATGGAAGTAATGATTGGACAGATGCAAGACTTATGATGTTATTAAATCCTGGATATGAGAACACTTCTTCATTATACGCATATGAGGGAAGTTTATATTGGAATAAAAAATCGGGAACTTGTTATGCAGGAGAATCAGAAGGAACAACATCATGCAATTTTACTTCTACTGGATTGATACCAGCGACTCATACTCAAATAGATAAAGTAAAGTATTATTTAGGTAGAAATGTTGAGAGTCAAGGATTATATGCAGATGATTATTATAATCTTGAAAGGGGAACAAATATT
>OIYY01001786.1_pt1 | contig 10325 bp, 10 predicted proteins | sample 1588341 | NCBI WGS metagenome assembly OIYY01 (sample SAMN03283287) | human gut metagenome | biome: human-associated habitat; material: feces | host: Homo sapiens | place: Peru | collected 2012
CACCTCTTATTAACACATACGTTAAACCAAAGCGCTTCGGTGAGAAGCCTGCTAAGAAATAAGGAGGACAGAGACATGCAGAAATTAGAATCATCATTAAAGAACATGGTGCTTGTGCTTGTGGGCGTTGCGCTCATCGTAGGTGCTGTTCTTGCATATATCAATCATCTTACATCCGGTCCTATCGCCGAGAAGGCAGCACAGAGTCTGGCTGCCGGCATTAAGAGTGTGATGGGTACAGAAGAACTCCAGGTGGCTGAACCTGAAGAGGTAAAGCAGGAGTTTGGCGGAAAGGAATTCTCTTTCACTATCCACAAGTGCTCAGACAAGAGTGGCAAGGAGCTGGGTGCTGCCGTAGAGAGTACTACCGGTGGTTTCGGTGGCGACTTGAAGGTGCTCGTAGGTTTCGATACCGAGGGCAAGGTTATGGGTTATACCATCCTTCAGGCTTCAGAAACTCCAGGTTTGGGTGCCAAGGCTACTACCTGGTTCCAGAAAGACGGAAAGGGTAGCATCATCGGAAAGACTCCAAAGGATGGCGACCTCCACGTAAGCAAGGATGATAAGAGTGGCAATGCAGTAGATGCCATCACCGCTTCTACCATTACCAGCCGCGCCTTCCTCAAGGCTATCAACCAGGCTTATGCCGTTTATGCCAAGAAGGATGTTGACGGCGAGAGTGGTGCATCTAAAGTTGAACATAACGAAAAGAAAGGATAAACCGATATGAGTAATGTTAAGATTTTGATGAACGGACTCATCAAGGAGAATCCAACCTTCGTGTTGCTTCTCGGTATGTGTCCTACTTTGGCTACAACAACCAGCGCCATCAATGGTCTCTCTATGGGATTGGCTACCATGGCCGTATTGGTTTGTACCAACTTTGTTATTTCGTGTATCAAGAAGATTACCCCAGATATGGTTCGCATCCCTGTTTTCATCGTAGTGATTGCAGCCTTCGTAACCATCCTTCAGATGCTGATGAGCGCCTATGCTCCTGATAGCATCAACCAGGCGCTGGGTATCTACATCCCATTGATCGTAGTAAACTGTATCATCCTGGGTAGAGCAGAGAGCTTTGCTGCCAAGAATTCACCTGTAGCCAGCCTCTTCGATGGAATCGGTTGCGGTTTGGGTTTCACCCTCGGTTTGACCATCCTGGGTAGTGCCCGCGAGATTCTCGGTGCAGGTAGCGTATTCGGTATCACTCTGTTGCCGGAGACTACCAACATTCTGATGTTCATCCTGCCTCCGGGAGCTTTCCTCACCTTGGGTTACATCATTGCTATATTTAATAAGGTAAAGAAGTAAGCGTAGGCATCGCTTCAAATCAATGAAATAGAATAAAGATTATGGAATATTTATTGATATTTATCTCTGCGATATTCGTCAACAATATCGTTTTGTCGCAGTTCCTCGGTATCTGTCCGTTCCTGGGCGTATCGAAGAAAGTTGATACAGCCATCGGTATGGGTGGTGCCATCGCTTTTGTCCTGACCCTGGCAACCATCATTACCTGGTGTGTTCAGAAGTATGTACTCGATCCGTTCGGATTGCAATATCTCCAGACCCTGGCGTTCATCCTCGTGATTGCAGCCTTGGTTCAGATGGTAGAGATTATCCTGAAGAAGGTTTCTCCTGCACTTTATCAGGCACTCGGCATCTTCCTGCCTCTGATTACTACCAACTGTGCCGTTCTCGGAGTAGCCATCCTGGTTATCCAGAAGGATTATAATCTGCTTGAGAGTGTGGTTTATGCCTTCTCTACCGCTCTCGGTTTTGCCCTGGCGCTTATTGTTTTCGCCGGCATTCGCGAGCAGCAGGCTTTGGTCCGCATTCCTAAGGGCATGCAGGGCGTAGCTATTGTCATGGTAACAGCCGCTCTCCTCAGCCTTGCCTTCATGGGCTTCTCGGGCGTAGATGGCGGTTTGAAATCGCTCTTCGGATTGGAGTAAATCTTTTACTGGAAGTTGATAAAATAATAATGGGAATTTGCGAACGGTGTTACCCGATGCAAATTCCCATTTTTTGTACTTGATTTTTTTACTCTCTTACCTGAGGTACTTGGTTTCTTAACTCTCTTACTTGAGGTCTTGATTTCTAACTCTCTGTTTTATAAACTTGAAATTATAACTCTTTCTGTTTCTTATCTTCTGTGTCCGAAGCTTCCACCGCCATTGTTCTTGCTAGGTGTAGAAGAGCGAGGGGTGAAACCGCCGCCAGTTGAACGGTTGCCAGAACCGCTGCTGAATGAACGGCTCATGCTGCCGCTGCGGTTGCCACCGAAGATATTGCTTCTTCCGCTTCCGAAGCTGCTGTTGTTCTGACGGCTGCTGTTGCCGAAACCACGGTTGTTGCTGGTGCTGCTATTGCTGCTGCCGAAACCACGGTTAGGGCGGCTGTTGTTATTGCCGAAGCCGAAGCCACGGTTGCTATTGGTGCTGCTATTGCCGAAGCCACGGTTAGGGCGGTTGTTGCCATTTCCGAACCCGCCATTGTTCTGTGGGCGGTCGTTATTGTTTCCTAATCCTCCGTTCTGAGGGCGGTTGCTGTTTCCGAAGCCAGCGTTGTTGTTAGGGCGGCTTGCATTACCGAAACCACGGTTTGGGTTCATCTGAGGTCTGTTCTCTCGGTTCAGATTTCCGAAAGATCTTCCTCTGCCGTAATCACCACGGTTGAATCCGTCTCTCATACCTACTCTAGGATATCCACCTGGGTGAGGGCCGCCAAAACTTCTTCCGTGATACCAGCTTCTGTTTCCGTTTACTCGCCAGCTATGACCTCCACGGTAAGATACGTAGAAGTGAGGGCGACCGAAGTAGAAATAGTCGCGGCGCGGATAGCGGGCGTAGATGCCGAAGTGCCAGTAGCCTGCATTCCAGTAGAGCGGACGGTAGAAATAGGTGGCATTGAGATATGTTCTATACTGCCAGTCGAGCAGGATATAGCTCAAATCCATATTGCGCTGGCGCCAGTAAGCACCATACAGGTCATCGTATGTATCTACACTCATCAGGTAGTCGAGGTTCACCTCGTAAGCTGCCTCATACTGGTCTTCCGTAAGATTGAGCTCGTAAGCCATCTTGTCTGTCAGGAAGAGAGCCTGCTGTCTAGCCTGCTCATAACTCATTGCAGAAGCGGTAGTGAATGTCATCATGAACATGGCTACCAGAGCTATTATCATTCGTTTCATAATCGTATATTTTTTAATTGTTATACTTCATGTTTCTTTTTTCTGGTGCAAAGATACGATGTTTTTTGCTTCTACGGTCGGGATTTCCCCTAAAGGGGTGGGGGAAAATCCCTACATCTTTATTTCGGGGCTGCGGAGTACTATATATAATAAGGTGTAGAACTGGGGCGGAGCGTAAAGGTTTGCGTGAAGATTTTCGCAGTTTTTTGAACAATCAAACGAAATATTTACTACCTTTGCACTCAGAAAAACGATCTGATGAATAGATTGGAATTTAAAACGAAAAAAGTAAAATAATAAAAGACAAAATAAACAAATCATGAAAGAGCTAAAAGCATTAAACAAGCGCACCGCTCCTAAGAGCGTCGCTCCAGAGAAAATCATTCAGTTTGGTGAAGGTAACTTCCTCCGTGCATTCGTAGATTGGATTGTATGGAATATGAATAAGAAGACCGACTTCAACGGTTCTGTCGTTGTAGTTCAGCCATTGGCTGGCGGTATGGTTGACTGGTTGAACGGTCAGGACTGCCTCTATCACGTAAACCTTCAGGGTAAGGAGAACGGCCAGGCTATCAACACATTGGAGCGTATCGACGTTATCAGCCGTGCATTGAACCCATATTCTCAGAACCAGGCATTCATGGCTTTGGCTGAGCAGCCAGAGATGCGTTTCATCATCTCTAACACTACAGAGGCTGGTATCGCATTCGATGATTCTTGCAAGTTTACAGATGCTCCTGCAGCTTCTTATCCAGGCAAGTTGGTTCAGCTCTTGTTCCACCGCTATAAGTTCTTCGAGGGCGACCCAACCAAGGGTATGATCCTGATGCCATGTGAGCTGATCTTCCTCAACGGTCACCACCTCAAGGAGTGCATCTATCAGTATATCGAGCTCTGGAAGGGCGATATGGGTGCTGATTATGAGGGCTTCAAGGAGTGGTTCACCAACCACTGCTACGTTTGCGCTACATTGGTAGACCGCATCGTTCCTGGTTTCCCACGCGATACCATCAAGGAGATTCAGCAGAAGGTTTGCTACAAGGACAACCTCGTAGTTAAGGCAGAAAGCTTCCACCTCTGGGTTATCGAGAAGGCAGAAAATATGACTGTAGAGCAGATGCAGGAGGAGTTCCCAGCTCACAAGGCAGGTCTCCACGTGCTTATCACAGATAACGAGAAGCCATATCACGAGCGTAAGGTTACCCTTCTGAATGGCCCTCACACCGTATTGAGCCCTGTTACATACCTCAGCGGTGTAAACATTGTTCGCGATGCTTGCGAGCACCCAGTATTGGGCAAGTACATCCACAAGGTACAGTTCGATGAGTTGATGCAGACTCTGAACCTCCCTATGGATGAGCTCCAGAAGTTCGCTTCTGACGTATTGGAGCGTTTCGAGAATCCATTCGTAGATCATCAGGTAACCAGCATCATGCTTAACTCATTCCCTAAGTATGAGACTCGTGACCTGCCAGGTGTCAAGATTTATCTTGAGCGTAAGGGTGAGTTGCCACAGGGTTTGGTATTCGGTCTCGCTGCTATCATCACTTACTATAAGGGTGGTGTTCGCGAGGATGGTGCTCCTATCCAGCCAAACGATGACCAGAAGATTATGGACAAGCTCACCGAGCTTTGGGCTACCGGCGATACCCAGAAGGTAGCTGAGGGTGTATTGGGCTTCGACTATATCTGGCACGAGGATTTGAACAAGACAGTTCCTGGCTTGACTGAGTTGGTTAAGAAAGATCTTGACCTTATTCAGGAGAAGGGCATGTTGGAGGCTGTTAAGACTATCCTCTAATAAAAAGATGTTCGTTCATAAATCAAAATAACGATTAAAGTTGAAAATAGTTATAAGGTTTTGTGTTAGTTGTTAGCATACGTTTTCATGCTAAATGATAAAGGCGGGGAGCTTGTGAAAGCGCCTCGCCTTTTTGCTTATTGTCTGCTTTGTGATGTTTCAGAATCCTTAATGACCTTAATGACCTTGGCCTTAATGACCGGATGGTTGATGATGAGCGGCACTCTTTCTACCACTACCATGGAAGTGTCGAGGCCCAATGCCTTAGGCTCGTCAATACCTATCTTGCTGATAAGAGCGTAGATACTCATCAGCAGGTTCTGTTGGCGATTATCTGAACTCTCCGGGTAATATACGCGGTGAATGATGATGAATCGGAAATCGCCCGGAATTCCGTATTTGCGCAGCGAAGGATAGGTGCTTTGCAAATCTACCTTTCCGTCTGCTACCAGATCTTCCACTACTTGTCGCAGATAGAGACTCACCCTAGGCTCTATGCGGAAACCAATGTGCATGGTTACGCTGTAGAGGGTGTCGGGAATCAGGGTCTCGCAGTTGTACTCCAGCGTGTCAGGAGTGTCAACAAACTCCATGTTGATAAGCCAGTAATGGTCAGCACGTTTCGGCTGCTTGTTGATGATGGAGTAGAGCAATTTGTCATCTACGGCACCTTCCTTGTTGGCGTGGTTCACATAAACCAGGTTGGAAGCGTACTTAGGGATGCTCTCGTCGGCCTTGATGTCGGAGATAATCTGATAATAATCATCCAGCGGTTTGGTGCTGATATAATGGCGACGTATCTTCATGGCTTTCACCCACACGTACATCATCAGGAACAGGATTCCGCCAATGAGCATCGTACACCATCCACCTGCAAGAAACTTTGACAGATTGGCAGTCAGGAAGATGGCTTCGATGATGCAGTATGCGCCCATAAACAGCATCGTGAAAATCCGTGCCACTCCCTTGCTGTGCAGGTAGAAACCGAGCAGCAGGGTAGTCATCAGCATGGTGATGGTGATGGCGAGTCCGTAGGCTGCCTCCATGTGCGAGGAGTCGCGGAAGAGCAGGATGATGAGAACCACGCCGATATACATGGCGAGGTTGATCATCGGGATATAGAGCTGCCCCTTAACATGGGTAGGATGCTTGATTCGCATGCGCGGCCAGAAGTGCAGGTTCATGGCTTCGCTCAATATGGAGAAGGTTCCGCTGATGAGTGCCTGGCTCGCAACGATTGCCGCACCCGTGGCCATGATGATGGCGAAGAACAGCATGCTCTGCGGCATGATGGCAAAGAACGGATTCACTGCCAGTGCCGTATCAGCATGATTCAGCACCCATGCTCCCTGTCCCAGATAGTTGAGAATGAGCATGGTCTTTACGAAGCCCCAGCTGATGGCGATGTTCTTTCGGCCGCAATGTCCCAGGTCGGAATAGAGAGCCTCTGCACCGGTAGTACAGAGAAATACGGCACCCAGAATCAGAAACCATTCAGGAGATTTTGCCAGCAGCATGGCAGCATAATAGGGGTTGAAAGCCTTCAGTATCAATGGGTAAGACGTGATGCTGAAAGCTCCCACCACGCCCAGCAGCAGGAACCATAGCAGCATAAATACGCCAAACGATTTGCCAATACTCTCTGTGCCAAACCGCTGCACGAAGAAGATGATGGTGATGATGGCAAGGGTGATGGGGATAACTGGCAGGTGGGGACTGATGCTTTCGAGTCCTTCGATGGCTGTGGTCACGGTGATGGCAGGGGTGATGATTCCGTCTGCCAGCAGGGTGCTTGCGCCAATGATGGCCAGTAGGTAAATCCACTTGCTCTTGAGTCGGCGCAGCAAGGCATAGAGGGCGAGGATGCCTCCCTCGCCATTGTTGTCGGCACGCAGCGCCACGCATACATATTTGATGGTGGTCTGGAGGGTGAGTGTCCAGATGATGCATGACAGTGCGCCCAGGATGGTGCTCTCGCTGATGCTTTCGCCTGTATGCAGGATAGCCTTCATCACATAGAGAGGTGATGTTCCGATGTCTCCGAATACAATGCCTAATGTAACGAGCAATCCCAGAAAGCCTACTCTGTGATGATTGCAGGCTACTGAACTTTCTGCTTTTTCTTTCATTTTCTTCTCTTATTTAAATTAAATATTATTCTTTTGGGGGCATGAAAATGTCCTTTGTGATTATAAATTTGCGTGCAAAGGTATAAACTTAAGAGGTAAGATAGAATTTGTTTAACAAGATTTATCGGATTTAACCTTTATTCTTTGGCGATATGAAGAGACGAATAAAGGCGAATGCCGATAAGACTACTCCCGAGAAACTTCTGAACCTTGAATAATTAATAAAGGCGGGGAGCTTGTGAAAGCGCCTCGCCTTTTGCATGTGTTTTGTAAGTTTCTTTTCAAGTGACTGTTGTAAAGAAAACAGTTATTCGATGATGTGGTTGATAACCATTCCTGCGATAGCCATTCCGAAGGTGGCTGTGATGTGGCAGAGCGAACCGTTAATCTGTGCTTTTGTTGAGCACCATTCGTGTTCTACCAGTTGCTGGTCGCCCGGAGCATCATATACGGCAGTATCGGTACCCCTCTCTCCGCTAATGAGTTTGGCTTTCGGGCATAGGCATCCGCCCGTGCCGCAGGCTTTGTTCACACCTTGGTTCTGCATCGGTTTTTCTTCACTGTATACGCACTGGAATTTTCGTCGTGGGAAGGTTTTGTTCTTCTTGAATTTCTTTCGCAGTGCTCTTGCCAGCGGGTCTCCGTCTACCTTCCAGAATTCAGCTTTTCTTACCATGAATGGGTCGGTGCGCAGGGCAGCTCCCATGGAAGAGATAAAGGTGATTTCCTTTGGCAGGGCAGTGGCACGCAGAATGAGGTCAGCCTTATCCTTGAGCGAGTCGATGGCATCGATGATGAAGTCGTATTGCTCCATGTGGAATTCGTCGGCAGTTTCCGCCTGATATATTTTCTGATAGGCTGTGATGTTGGCATCGGGGTTGATTTCGAGCAGTCGGTTGCGCAGCGCCTCTACCTTCACCTCGCCAATGGTTCGGCTTGTAGCCATCAGCTGTCGGTTGCAGTTGGTAACGCATACCCGGTCGCTGTCTACGATGGTGATGTTTCTCACCCCGCTTCTCAGGAGTCCTTCTGCGCACCATGATCCTACTCCTCCGATACCGAAGATGAGCACCCGTGCAGCCTGAATTTTCTCAAGATTATCCTTTCCCAGGAGCAGTTCTGTGCGTCTCTGCATTCCCCGCTCCATTGTCGTTATTTTATTCTCCATTTTATCGTTTGTAAAGAATTCTAATGTATATATCTGATGCAAAGTTAGTGAATAAAATCCGATGTCAGCTGATATGAATAAATGTTTATAATTCTTTAACTCATTTTCTTATCCCATGCAGCTCGTTACTCCGAGCGTGGTGCCGAGTGCCGTCAAGATTGTGAGTACAATCTGAAAAATCTGTTTCCAAGTTTCTTTCTTCATAATTTTCTAGTTTTTTTAGTGATTAATAATGTTCTTGATTACAGGTGCAAAGGTACTACATTTTTCCTACACCACCAAAAATCACCTTGCAGAGTTATGTGAAATTCCATTAACATTTCTGCCATATTGTGTTAAAGAAAACAACTCATCGTTTTGCGGGTCATAACTCATAGCTTTGTGATGAGATAGTCATAGTTTAAGGGGCAATGAAAGTATGCATCTCGATACCGCTAAAAAATCGATTACAAATTACAATTTCAGTTATTACAGTTTTATTTTGACCCAATCTCACGCTTTTAAAATGTAAGTATAGAAAAGTATATATAAATATATAATTATATATATTTATATATAAATATTTGTAGTAACAGATTGTTACTACCTTCAAACCCTTATACCCCCTCAGGAAAAAACTGTAATAACTGAAATTGTAATTACCGTAATACAAATAATCTTCAAAAATCCTTGGTGGTTTCAAAATAAAGTCGTATATTTGCGGTCGAAACGCAATGTTGCGGCTATGACCCATAAAATTATTAATGGTATGGCAAGATATATAGACCCACGTGTGGACTGGGCTTTCAAGCGTATTTTTGGGAGCGAGGACACTAAAGAGTGCTTGATAACATTCCTGAACGGATTGTTTGATGGAGAGTTGGTAATCAAGGATGTGACGTTTGGAAAAACGGAGAAACTTGGTTTGCGACCAGATGAGCGTGGTGTTATCTTTGATGTCTACTGCGTTACAGATGAAGGTAAGCATATCATTGTAGAGATGCAGAAGAAGGAGCAGGATTATTTTGCCGATAGAGCTTTGTATTACACTGCTCGTGCCATTGTAGAGCAAGGTATTAAGGGAGAGTGGAATTATCATTTAGCACCCGTCTACACCATTTGCTTTATGGATTTTAAGTCTGATAACCCAATGTTGGATGGATTCAGGACCGATTTAGTACTGACGGATTTGCGAACACGTCAGCGATTGTCGGACAGAATGAGAATAGTATATCTCCAGCTTCCCCTGTTCACAAAGCAGAGTGAGGAGTGTATGGATATATTTGATTGTTGGATTTATATTATTAAGAATATGAACATGTTTGAGCAAATGCCATTCCGAGAGAAATACCCAGTATTTCGCAAGCTAGCAGAGATTGGTGATCTCCGCAAACTTTCCCGTGAGGAACAGGAACTATACGATGAAGATATCAAGAATATGCGTGATATCTACGCCACAAGAATGTTTGATATACACAAGGAGAAAAAAGAGACGGCTCTTCGCCTCTTATGTATGGGCTTGACCTTAGAGCAAGTGGCTGCCGGCACTCAACTTCCTCTGGAAGAAGTGAGTAAACTGGCTAAGAGCCAAATCGATTAAGATGAAGAAATTATGAAAAAAATAGTATAAGTATATTTAAAATCACCCCCCCATAAGTGGGGTGATAATAGCTATTGTAGCTATCTTCTCTATAGTTCTTGCCAGTTGTAGCAAGGACGAAATCCTTAGTGATACCCATCCCGAAGTCAGTATCACAGCCCAGCAGGGCGATACCCCTGCCGTGAGCTACTATGCCATCACCGACTCCACAGGCATTGGCTTCACCTCCCAGGGTATAGCGTATACTCATTAGCTGCTGGTAGTAGTGTGTTAAATTTGAATAAGGAAATTGTTGGCAAAGTCGGTTTAAAATATCCACATTCTCTTTCGGAGCAGACCGCCATTGCTACCATCCTCTCTGATGATAATTTTAATTTAGACTTTATCGAATTCCAATTCATACAAATTAATGGGTGGCATTATACCATCGTGTATATATTTTTGGATTTGAAAGT
>OIYY01001790.1_pt1 | contig 10301 bp, 9 predicted proteins | sample 1588341 | NCBI WGS metagenome assembly OIYY01 (sample SAMN03283287) | human gut metagenome | biome: human-associated habitat; material: feces | host: Homo sapiens | place: Peru | collected 2012
CCTTTGAGCTGTCCTTTTTATTGACGATTGAGAACACGGTAAGGAATACCGAGAGTGCCGCTATGACCGCAACAACAATTATAAATATCTTTAAGCCGTTCTTTTTGCCTTTTTCGTTATGTGCCGGCACATAGCTGTCAGTTGCTGCATATCCGCCGTTTTGAGCGTTATATGGGTTTCCTGCGTGGAAGGGGCGATTTTGCTGTGAATTCTGTCCGTAATAGACGTAATTCGGAGTTCTGCCGTAGCCATAGCTCTGGTTATTAGGGTTGCTTTGTCCGTAATATCCGCCGTTATTTTGAGGGTTATTGTAGCCGTTATTATACGGAGAATATCCGTTCGCTCCGCCCTGATTATTTGAACCATGCCCCTGCGGTTGACTGCTTGCGCTGTCGGAGCTTACATTTTGATTAAACTCCTCTTTCTTTTCGGTGTTTTCCGAAGGTTCATTGTTCGGTGTCTTGTTTTCATCAAATTCGCTCATAGATTAAGCCTCCTGTTATGCCTTATTCCGATAATCGTTCGGAATAGTAAATTCAAATTGAGTATATTCATCCTCGACGCTTTCAGCGCTGACCGTACCGCCGTGAAGCTCTACAACGGTCTTAACAATGTAAAGACCGAGTCCTGCGCTTTTAGTGTCGTAGCTTCTTGATTTATCTACCTTATAAAACCTCTCAAACACCTTAGAAAGCTCTTCATTTGAAATACCTGCACCGGTGTTTCTTATCTTCACGCTGACGGTGTTATTATCATTGTTTTCTACAAAAACAAAAATTCTTCCGTTTTCCGTGAATTTAACCGCATTGTCAACAAGGTTGTATATAACCTGATGGATAAGATCCTCATCGGCGCAAACAGTTGTCGGAGCAAGTGCGTCAAGTCCGCAAATTTCAATATTTTTCTGCTCAATCTGTTGCTCGAATGAGACAAGAACATTGAATATATCATTACAAATATTGAAATTAACGGGGTTTAAGTTCAACTCCCCTGCCTCGATTTTGGAAATGTTAAGCATTGCAACAACAAGCCTTGAAAGCCGCTTCGTCTCATTGGAAACTATTTCAAGATAATGCTTTTCCTTTTCGGGTGGGATTGTTCCGTCAAGTATTCCGTCTATAAATCCGCTGATTGTCGTCATAGGCGTTTTAAGCTCGTGCGAAACATTTGCAACAAAGCTTCGCCGTGAGCTTTCATATAGTGCCAAGCTTGACGCCATTGAGTTAAATGCCCTTAACAGATGAGCCAATTCGGTATCGTCATTTTTTCTAACCTTAACACGATAGCTGAAATCGCCCTTTGCGTAGCATTTTGTTGCTCTCGACATATCCTTCAAGGGGCTTAAAAGGTCATTTGTAAAGAAATAGGTTGCAATAGCACCGATTACAAGAGCAAATAACGAGCCTACCAAAAATATCTTCATAGAATTCGAAAGGTAGTTGAGCGCTCCTGTTGAAGCAGGCTTTACCGCAAAAACTATTGCTACGGTTTTTCCGTCCACGATAACGGGACGAGCCGAATACATCTGCGACTTGGTATAAACACCGTCAAGGGTTGAAGCAGGACTTGACGATCCGTTTTCGCCAATAGAATTTATTATTGATTGCGGAATGGTGTAAAAGCTGTGTACTATGCACTCGCCGTTACTGCTGATTTCAAAATTATCGGAAACCAAATCCTTGCAAAGTATAACCCTGCCGTCCATATTGCAAACATAAATGTCTGCATCGATAGCATCCGAAATCATTGAAATATTATTACAAAGTATAAACGTTGCGTTTTGCATATCCGGTTGCATTCGGTTTGTAAGAATCTCCTCTGTTAAATCGGCAACCTGCTTTGTGTTTTCGGAGAGCATTTTCATTGTTTCTTTTGTCCAATTATTTGTTCCGAAGAAGCTTACCGCAACAGCAAGTATTACAAAGCAAAGAATTTCCAAAACGAAGAATGCGAAAAAATATTTAATGAATATGGAACGCCTTTTGAAAGCGTATTTTAACCTTTTGGGCAAAGAGCCTCTTCTTATGTTCGGCATATTGCTTAATCCTTCGTCTCGAATTTATAGCCGACGCCCCAAACGGTTTTAAGCTCCCATTTATCGGAAACGCCCTCTAATTTTTCACGAAGTCTTTTAACGTGAACGTCAACTGTTCTCGAGTCGCCGTAATAATCAAAACCCCAAACCTCATCAAGAAGCTGATCTCTCGAAAAAACCCTGTTTGGATTGGATGCAAGGTGGAAAATAAGCTCCAGCTCCTTAGGCGGAGTATCAACCTGAACGCCGTTGACCTTCATCTCATAATTTTCAAGGTTTATTGAAAGTTTATCAAAATTAACTTCCTTTGAGTTTGCAGGGCCTGCCGAGCCGGCACTTCTTCTCAAAACAGCCTTAATTCTTGCAACGATTTCCTTTGTATCAAAAGGTTTTGTAACATAGTCGTCTGCACCGAGCTCAAGTCCGAGCACCTTGTCAAAGGTTTCGCCCTTAGCCGTGAGCATAATTATCGGCTTATCGGAGAATTTGCGTATCTCTCTGCATACCTGCCAGCCGTCAAGACCGGGAAGCATAATATCAAGCAAAACCAAATCGGGCGTTTCCGCCTTAAATGTGTCAACGGCACTCATACCGTCATTAACTATCTTTGTAGCATAGCCCTCTTTTTCAAGATAGAGTCTTAAAAGCTCGCAAATATTGACATCATCGTCAACAATCATAATTTTTTCGTTAGCCATTTTCGTTTCCTCCTGCCCTGTGTTTTCTAAATAATACTGTAAAAATAATAATTAAATATGAACAAACATCAAACAATTGTTTAATTGTGAACGGCGACGTTATTTTGAAAACTTGAATATCGTCCTCGACACAAACGGTTTTTCGGGTGAAAAGATATTGCTTATGAATTCCTCGTGATTTGCAGCGTCGGGGAAATACTGTGTTTCAAGGCAAAAGCCAGTTCTGTATTCAATAGGCTTTCCTGCCTTGCCGATCTGTGTACCGTTCATATAGTTGCCGATATAGAACTGTGAGCCGGGCAAGTCCGTATAAGCTTCAAGAACAATTCCGCTTTTATCGGATTTAACAACCGCAAATTTTTTAAGCGTTCCGTCATATCCCGAAATTGCAAAGTTATGGTCATAGCCTCTGCCGATTATCAGCTGCTCGTCATTTTCGTCAACGTCTTTTTCTATCGTCTTGGGCGTTCTGAAATCAAAAGCCGTGCCTGTAACGTCTCTTATCTCGCCTGTCGGGATAGCGTCATTGTCGGTAGGCGTATATGCGTCGCAGAAAAATTGCACCTCGTGGTCAACTATCTGACCGCCGTCAAAGCCCTTGAGGTTAAAGTAAGCGTGGTTTGTGATATTAAGCGGACATTTTTCGGTCGGTACGCAGTTATAATCAATTATAACCTCATTATCGTTAGTGAATGTGAATTTAACCTCATTGTCAACCTCTCCGGGGAAGCCCTCTGCTCCGTTAGGGCTGTGATAGGTGAATTTAACGCTGTTATCCCCTACAATTTCACTGCTCCAAACAACTGTTTCGTACTCGTGGTTGCTGTGAAGCGTAAACTTGCCGTCAACATTCTTGGTTATCTGATAATTCTTGCCGTCAATGGTAATTCCCTTACCTGCAATTCTGTTTGCAACTCTGCCGACTGTTCTGCCCTGAGAGTCCGTGCAAAGTTCCTGTCCCTCGACCGTATCAAAGCCGACAAGGACATCAAGCATATTGCCGTTTTTATCGGGAACAACGATTTTATTAAGAGTTGCGCCGTAATCAACAAGTTCTATATATGCTCCGTTATCGTTTGTAACAGTAAAAGAATGGACATCTCTGCCGTCTTTAAGCTTTCCGTAAAAGTTCTTTTCAATTTTCATAGTTTGTCCCTCCGTACAAAAATATATAATAAGTATATAATCATTGAGAATTTGTGTCAAGAATTAGGGTGTTGTTTTATTGACTTTTAGCTCATTTAATTGTATTCTTATACTATATTTGATAAGGAGAAATGGCATGGAAGTTTTTCTTGAACAATTTGACTATTTTGTACGCTATATTTTCGCCGCAATTGCTGTCGTGATACTTCTCAGATGTGTATTTTCGCTTTTCCGTTCAAGACCGAGACGGGAATCAATGGCAACGCTTGTAAATCTTGCCGACGATACGGAAATCGACATTGAAAATTGGGAAACGTCAATCGGCAGGAGTCGTTCGTGCGATATTTCATTGAAAAAGTACGGCACGGTTTCGAGATTTCATGCTGTGCTTGCGCTTCGTAAGGACGGCTGGTTCATATTTGACACCGACTCTAAAACAGGTGTCTATGTAAACGGCAAGCAAATTCGTCACGCCGCTAAAATATCCGACGGAGATACGGTTTCATTCGGTAATGCCGTTATGAAATTTGCTTCCCACGGCTACGGTGTCGAAGCAGAGGGAGAGGAAGCGCAGGCGGTTGACTTTACAAATGCAACAAGGCTTGTAAATCTTGCCGATAAGAGTGCATATTACCTCAACGGCAGCTGTCTTTTCGGCAGAGGCAGAAATTGCAACATTTGCCTGCCTATGAGCGATATTTCAAAGGAACACGCAGAGGTTTATCTTACAAAGGACGGCTGGATGATTGCCGACCTCAATTCGGAAAACGGTACTTACTTAAACGGAGAGCTTGTGTTTGACGCGTATCCCCTTTACGACGGCGATGTTATAACAATTGGCTCTTACAGCTTTATGTTCAGAGAATAAGGGGGTGCTACTGTGTCAAAAAAAATTCAAAAAGATAAAAAGAAAACACATAAAAGAAAAATGAGATACAGACGCCCTGTAAATTGGCTCTTTCTCCTGCTTTTAATGACCGCTTTTCAGATTTTCTGCGCTATTCAGATTTTGACAAACGGCGGAGAAGATATTGTCAAGGGAACTATAATAGCCGTATTTGCTCTTTATATTACGGTTGAATGGACATATTTCATTGTTTTTGCAGGTTTTTTGAGAAGAAAAAGCTTTGAGGTTGAGCTGATAGCGTTCTTCCTATCGGGAATCGGTCTTGCATTGACAACAAGCGTTTATCCGAACAAGGCATATACTCAGCTTATAGCAATCCTCCTCGGTATCGGCGTATTTATTGTCCTACTTTGGATTTTAAGCGATATTGACAGAGTTGTTAAGCTTCGTATGCCAGTTGCAATTCTTTCTATCGCCGCTTTGGTGTTCACGCTTATATTTGCAAAGAACATCAACGGTGCAAGGAACTGGATTGTTATCGGCAACGGTCTTTTGTCAATTCAGACCTCGGAGATTGTAAAGGTTGCATTTATCTTTGTCGGTGCGGCAACGCTCGAAACCTTACAGTCTACCAAGCTTTTGACAAAATACATTATCTTTGCGGTAACCTGTGTAGGCTTGTTATTTATAATGAAGGACTTCGGTACTGCGCTTATTTTCTTCTTCACATTCGTTATAATCGCATTTTTGCGTTCGGGCGATATTAAAACAATTTTCCTTATCTGTGCAGGTGCGCTCATCGGCGGCATCGGTGTTTTGACCTTTAAGCCGTATGTTGCAAACCGATTTAATTCGTACCGTCATATTTGGGAATTTGCCGACACAAAGGGCTATCAACAGGTTAGACTTTTGATTTATTCTGTCAGCGGCGGACTGTTCGGACTCGGACTCGGCAACGGAAAATTAAGAGGTATATACGCCTCAACCGAGGACCTTGCTTTCGGTATGGTGTGCGAGGAATTCGGAATTATAATCGCCTTTACGGTGTTGCTTACTTTTGTGGCGTTGGTTGTTTACAGTATCAGATACTCCGTAGCTTCACGCTCGTCCTTTTATTCGATTGCAGCCTGCGCCGCTTCCGCACTTTTGCTTTTCCAAACGGCACTTCACGTTTTCGGTGCAACGGACCTTCTTCCGTGGACGGGCGTTACGCTTCCGTTTATCAGCCGAGGCGGTTCAAGTATGATGTGCTGCTGGGGACTTGTGGCGTTGATTAAGGCGATAGACGTTAAAACCTATAAGCGTTACGATAAAGTTGTAAAGGGGTGATAAGGAATGAAAACACTTTCAAGAAGAGCTTGGGTTCTTTATTTATTGGCAATAGCTTTCATCTCGGGTGCGTGCATTCTTTTCTACACTTTTTACACAAACGCAGACGCTTGGGCAATGAAAAAAGCTAACAGGCATATTTATTCTTCGGGCACTCTTACCACGGCAGGTGCGGTTTATGACTCAACGGGAGCTGTTTTGGCTCAAACCGTTGACGGTAAACGTGTATACAACAAAGATAAAGATATAAGAGTATCGACCCTGCATATACTCGGCGACTCACAGGGTTATATTTCCACGGGCGTTCAGACCTCTTATAAGGATATTTTAACGGGCTACGATTTTGTAAACGGTATATATGATCTTAAAAAATACGGGAAAGGCTCCGATATTACGCTTACCGTAAATGCAGAGCTTAACAAGGCAGCTTATGAAGCTCTCGGCACTAACAAGGGCACTGTCGGTGTTTATAACTATAAGACCGGCGAGTTGCTCTGCGTTGTTTCAAAGCCGTCTTACGACATTATGAACAAGCCGACCGAGAGCATTAACAATGACAAAAAGGGAGAATATGACGGCGTATATCTCAACAGGTTTTTCTCCGGTGTCTATACCCCCGGCTCTACCTTTAAGGTTATTACCGCAGCAAGTGCCATTGACAATATCCCTGACATCGACTCTCAAACCTTCAAATGTACGGGCGAATATAAGGTGGACGGCGGCTCGGTTAAATGCTTGTCAACTCACGGAACGGTAAACTTTGAAAAAGCGCTTAACCAATCGTGTAACAGCGCATTCGCTCAAATTGCGATAGAGCTCGGTGCGGAAAGCTTGACAAATACAGTAACCGCACTCGGTTTCGGTCAAGCATATAAGATAGGAAATGTTCGTCTTGCAAAAAGCTCGTTTGACCTCACAAATGCCTCTAACCTTGACATCGGTTGGGCAGGTATCGGTCAGTACACAACAAGAGTCAATCCTTGTCATATGCTTATGATTGTCGGTGCTATCGCAAACGGCGGCACTTCCCCCACTCCCTATTTTGTAAAGGCAATAACCTCTCCGACAGGCACTGTAAAATCAACGCAAACCACTTATCTTCAACCGTATTTTTCAGAAAGCACGGCAGGAAAGCTTAACGATATGCTTCGCTCCGACGTTGTAAACTATTACGGCGACGGGAAATTCAGCGGACTTAAAATGTGCGGTAAAACAGGTACGGCGGAGGTAAGCACAGGCGATAACGGTCTTGCACCTCACGCTTGGTTTGTCGGATATTCACAAAGAGAAGATTTACCGCTTGCCGTTGTCGTTGTCGTTGAAAACGGCGGCGGTGGAGGTTCGGTAGCTATCCCCGTGGCAAGCAAAACTATGAAAAAAGCAGCTTCAATTTATGCAGGAAAATAATGGAGATTTTATGAAATACTATTCAGTTGAAAATTACGGTGCGCTCGCAGACGGCGTAACAAATGACGCAAAAGCAATTCAGTCTGCAATTGACGACGCTGAAAAAAACGGCGGCGGAACGGTTGTTCTCGAAAGCGGAAGGACATATTATTCAAGCTCAATCGTGATGAAAAGGAATGTTGAGCTTCATCTTCAAAAGGGCTCTCGTCTTAAAGCGACAAGCAATATCGACGAATATTTCCGTCCGTGCAATTTTATAAACGATAAAACTAATACGCTTATCGGAAATCCCGTTACGGGTAAGCCGTCATTTTGCTTTATTTACGGCTTTGAGGCTGACGGATGCTCTATCACGGGCGAAGGCACAATCGACGCAAACGGTCACACTTTTGTTGAGCGTAAGGACAAATATTATGTAACGGGTAATTTCTATCCCCGTCCGACTGTAATTTACATTGAAAAAAGCAATCACATTTCATTTGAAAAAATCACGATTGTTGACGCTCCGTTTTGGACTCTTCATCCGGCAGGCTGTAATGATGTTCTCATTTCACAAATCAGAATACTCAACGACCTTGATGTTGCAAATTCAGACGGTATTGACCCCGACCACAGCAGTAACGTGCGAATTCTCGGCTGTCATATCGAATGTGCGGATGACTGTATTTGCCTTAAAACCTCAAAGGGCAACAGCGAATACGGACCGTGTGAGAATATAATTATTTCCGATTGTACGCTTATTTCAACCTCTGCTGCCATAAAAATCGGTACAGAGGGTGTCGGAGATTTTAGAAATATACTTGTTCAAAATTGTATAATTTCAAGAAGCAACAGAGGTCTTTCAATTCAAATCAGAGATGGTGGAAACGTTGAAAACGTTAGCTATTCTAATATAATTATCGAAACCAGACGCTTTTGTCCCGATTGGTGGGGCACTGCCGAGCCGATTGTCATTACAACCTTTGACAGAGACGAAAATACCAAATCGGGTCATATCAAAAACATAAGATTTTCAAATATTACCTGCAAGGGCGAAAACGGCGTGCTGATTCACGGCACAAAGGAAAATGTTATAGAGAATATCACATTTGAGAACGTCGGTGTCGAGCTTTCCAAGACTTCAAAATGGGAAACGGGTCTTTATGATATGCGCCCCGGTCTTAATAAGGAAATCGAAAAGCATAAAAACTCAGGATTCTTTATCAGAAACGCTAAAAACGTAACAATATCAAAATCAAGCGTTAATTGGGGAAATGTCTGTGATGATTATGCGTATGCAATTGACAGCGAAAATTGTGAAAATCTTGTTGTTGACAGATTTTCGGGCACTTCCGCCGACGAAAAATGTGAAAGTGTGGTTATAAATTGAGAACACTGTACATAACAGACCTTGATGGCACATTTCTCAACGACAATGCAGAGGTTTCAAAGGAAAGCCGAGAAATTATAAACAATCTTTCAAAAGACGGCTTGCTTTTTTCGGTTGCCACGGCAAGAAGCCTATTATCAGCAAGGGAATTACTCGACGGAATTGATTTTAACGCTCCAATTGTTCTTTCAAGCGGTGTATTTGTATATGATATGAAAGAGAAAAAGACAGTAAACTGCTTTTATCTTTCTGATAATAGCTTCAGCAAAATAATAAGAATATTTGAGAACGCAGATAAATCGCCGTTCGTTTTCTTTTTCAATAAAGCTACGGAAGAATACGATTTGCAGTTTACAAGCCTTAAATTGCCAATACACAAGGAATATTATGAAACCCGTCGCAGGAGTATGGGAAGTATAATTCATCAGGCGGATAAAATTTATGCAAAAGACGGCTTTGCGCCTGTTTTTGTATCGCTTTGCGATAAGTATGAGGATTTGTTGCCGATAACCAAGCAGTTAGACCTTTTAGACGGCGTAGGCTATTCGTTTTACGGCGATACTTACACACAATATTGGTTTTTAGAGGTTTTCAATAAAAAGGCAACTAAGCTCAAGGGGCTTGAAATTGTCAAGGATTATGTCAAAGCCGATAAGGTCATAGCCTTCGGCGACAACAGAAACGACCTTCCCCTGTTCTCGGGTGCAGACGAAAAATATGCAGTTGGCAATGCCGTTGATGAATTAAAGGCGGTTGCAACAAAAATTATAGGCTCTAACAACGAAAACAGCGTCGCAAGGTTTATAAAAGAAGATTTCAAAAATTGTTTTGTTGACAACAACTCGTAAAAATGATATTATATTCGGGCGTCAAAAGACGCTTTGAATATATTTGCAGAAGTGGCGGAATAGGCAGACGCTCAGGTCTCAGAAGCCTGTGAATGTGAGTTCGTGTGGGTTCAAGTCCCATCTTCTGCACCAAAAAGAGCAAGCAATTTTTATTGCTTGTTCTTTTTTATTTGTTTGTAAAAAGGAAAATGATGGGACTTGAACCCCCTCGCCGAAAGGCGAACATAAATCGTTGCCGTTGACGGCAAAGCGTAGCGACGCCGTCAGGTCCCATCTTCTGCACCACGCCGTCACGGACTTTGTATCGTTCGTGACGGCTTTTTTATTGAAAAAACCATCCCTCACCCACGCCGTCATTTCTCCTTTCCGAAACAGGTCACGCTCAAGTCGCCTGTTCGGTTATAAACGCCCTCACAACAGCTTTGTTTCGCTACCACCCTGTTTCGGGTTGTTATTGTTAGTTTTTTTGAATATATTTTTGTAGCTGCTATTTTTGCTCTTTGAATTTTCAGCAGAACTTATAGAAGAAAAACTGACAAGGCTTGCATTGTCAAGTCCTGTCATCTCGACCATATCGAGTGCTCATAAGGGATTTACTTATGAGCACTTTTTGTTTTTCAAT
>OIYY01001792.1_pt1 | contig 10287 bp, 11 predicted proteins | sample 1588341 | NCBI WGS metagenome assembly OIYY01 (sample SAMN03283287) | human gut metagenome | biome: human-associated habitat; material: feces | host: Homo sapiens | place: Peru | collected 2012
CCTGCGGGCACCGCCGTCCTTTCTGGTTCTCTTTTGGCACGCAAAAGAGAACGTATCCGGCGGCAATGCTTTTTACAAAAAGGCAAAAACTTCAAACACACGACTACGCTCTGCACGGGAAACAACCTATTTCCGTGAAAAAGCAAAGCAGCCAGACCCGCGGAACTTGTCGGGGCAAGGCCCCTCCATCTTGCTCCCGCAAGAACGTTCTGCCGCTTGAAAGCCCCACTGGGGCTTTCATTGCTGCGCAACCGCGGTCTGGCTGTTTGCAATCATTAAAAATAATTTTTCCGCTGAATATGCCCAGAGCGAAGCGGAGGGCATTCTAAATCGTCAGAGGGTCAGCCCAGCAAAATTTCCACCGCTTCCCGCAGGGTGGGCACTTCGCCCACATTGCCCGGGAAGATGATGTACGGCGTGCCGGGGAACAGGCTTTCGGCACCGGTCTGCCATACCGGGATGCCCGGCCGGATCTGGCCCAGCACCTTGGCGCACTTCACGCGCAGGGCCTTCACGCCCACGTCGCTGCTGGTGATGCCGCCCTTTGCCACCACAAAAGCCGGGGAAGCGGTCAGTTTGCCAACGCAGCTTTGCAGTGCATCGCTGATGGCAACGCTGCGCACGAGGGCTGCTTCCGGGGTGTCGTCCGGCAGGGTGAGCACCACGCGCTTGGTGGACACGCAGCAGGTGATGCCCTTCGCGATCTGCTGTGAGCAGTGGGCCACGATGGCGGCTGCTTCTTTTTCCAGCTCGCCCGGCACCAGCACCTTGTCGCTGTCCATCTCAATAAACTCGATGCCCTGTACTTTTTTCAGTTCTTCCAGCTGGGCAGTGGTCTTTTTGGTGTGGCTGCCCACCACAATGATGCCGCCTGCCTTGCTTTCCTGCGTAACCATCTTTTCCCGGGTGAGCAGCGGCTGGTCGGAAATGTTGCCAATGGCCTTGACCAGTGCTGCCGCGCTGCGGATGGTAAAGTGGCGTCCCTTTGCCATGGCGCGGTACAGCGCCACCGCAAACACCTTTACATCACAGTCTGCCACCGCGTTGACGATCACATGCCCATGATCGTGCACAGCCAGCAACTGGGCCTCGATGCCGTCAAAATCCATCGCACGCAGGCTTTCCAATGCGATGCAGGTCACATCTCCTGCGCGGACCTTGCCGCCGGTTTTTTCCTCAATGTAGTCGCACAGGTTGCTGGCATGATAGCCAAAGGTCTCGTCCTTGGCAAACTCGGTCTGACCGCAGGGCACAAGCTCTGCGCCGTAGCGCACATAATGGACGTTTTCCAGTGTAAAACGTCCACCCTCGCGGAAGTAAGGGCACAGGATATCACCATCCATCCGATAGCCGTTCTCTGCCTCCGTCACCTCGCGCAGCAGATCGGTCTCCAGCGGATAGTGCCCGCGCAGAGTGGAGTCACCACGGCTGATGATGAGGTAGTCCATGCCAAACTCGCGGGCCACCTTGGCGGTGTTCTCCGCGATCTCGCGGTGGGCCTTGGTGGTCTCGGCCACGGTAAAGCCGCGGCTGTTTGTCAGGATAAAAAAGAGTTTTTCCGGTGCAGCAAAGCCCTTGCGCAGGCTCTCCACCGTCCAATCTGTATAAACGTAGATGTCATGCACGGTCTGTACGCCGGTAGGGTCGTCGTCCAGCACAATGATCTTGCGGCTGCTGGCGGCAGCTTCGGCGGCAAGAGCGGCGTTCAGTTTTTCCTCGTCCACCTGCGGGAAGCTAGTCAAAACATCGGCACTGCGGATCTGTTCCATCTGAAGCTCCTCCTTTATTCGTACAGCACCTGTGCGATCAGCACCAGCGGCTCGTCGCCCAGACAGGCGATCTGGTGGGTATCGCCGGGCATGGCGGCAATGATGTCGCCCTTCTCCAAAATCTGCGTTTCACCGTTAATAATGTGGGTAGCGCGGCCGGAAACAATGACCATGCTCTCCATCTCATGCTCATGCGTATGCCTGCCAATGCTCACGCCCGGTGTCAGGGTGTGGCGCACATAGGCGCGGCCCTTGCCCAACATCTCGGCAGGTGCATCCAGCAGACGCTCCATCATCACGGTGCCCTCGCCGCCCATACAGTTAGGGATCGGAGTGGGGCTCATCTCAGAAGCTTTCTTATACAACATCCCATGTTCCACCTTTCAAATCATTCTGCAGCAGGATACGGCAGGGCGTTTTTGCAGCATTTCAAACATCCTACCTTTCACGTCAAATCCATTATACATGAGTACAAGCGGAATGGCAAGTTTTTTTCCTGAAAAGCTGTTCAATTTTGTGCAATGCGTTTTGTGCAACCTGGATGATTTCTCGTCTTTTCTGCCCCGCGGGAAGCTTTTGATCCGTTTGAGTTTCTATTTTTCCCCGATCATCCTGCCGGGTACATCTGCCGAAAGCGGACCCCTGCGCCTGCCAAAACGGCATCGTTGAGCAGCTGCGCGGCACGCACTTCCAGCCCCTCTGCAAAGGCAGGCATGACCAGCGCTTTTACTTTTGCGGCAATGGGGTCGGTTCAAACCGGCACAGTTTACTTCCATCCAGTCAGCCCCGCGGCTGACCGGTGGTGTGCGCCAGCGTGCAGGCGCTGCCCGCCACATCACCCATGTCGATGACCGTGGGCAGGATGCAGACGCTGGCCTGCATCAGGAAGGTGATGGAAATGCAGCGGCCCGCCACGATCAGATTCTTGGCTTCCTCTGTGACCATATTTCAATGCAAAAGACGCCGTTTCGGGTGATACATTGTCGGAAGGTGTTCAGTTCCTGTCACCAACTCCAATAAGCTCTGAGACTCCTTGAGCCCGGGACTTTTTGCTTACTTCCGCTCCCTGCAAGAAAATTTCCTCAAAAAAACATTGACAAACCATTGCCCCAGTGGTATTATATATAGGCAGTCTCTGAGACTGTGAATCGAATATGGGCGTGTTCCCGAGTGGCCAATGGGGACAGACTGTAAATCTGCTGCTTTCAGCTTCGGTGGTTCGAATCCACCCGCGCCCACCAAGAACTCCAGTATCCGAACCGGGTACTGGAGTTTCTGTTTTATCTGTCTTGCAAAAGGGGCTGCAAGGGTGGATTCGAACAGTTGCGGCGACGTCGCTGAAGACGGCGCAAAAACAGCCCAGTGGGCTGTTTTTAGCAGCGCGGCTCGCGATATCCACCCGCGCCCACCAAAAAACTCTAGCGTATTTATTACGCTGGAGTTTTTTGTTTTGCTTGTGCGTGAGACTCACAAATGCGGGTGGATTCGAACAGCTGCGGAGCCGACCGCTGCCAGCGGCAGAAGCAGGGAGGAGCTGTTGGGGCTGCGGCCAGCGGGATGCGCGTGCCGCCCAAGGCACGACGCAGCCGCTGGGAGCCGCGACCCGGGTTCCTTTTTTATTCTGCGCGGCTCGCGAAATCCATGAAAAATGGGCAAACAAAAACCACCGTCCGGGTGGATGGTGGTTCGGTAATCGAGAAAAACAGGCAAGGAGCCGGTAGGATCAGCGGGCAAGCGCCTGCTGGATCTTTGCAAAGTCCTCCAGTGTGAGAGCTTCCGGGCGGATGCGGGCATCAAACCCCGCAGCCTCAATGGCAGCGGTCACGGCGTCCTTGGGCATCCCCAGACCGCTGGCAATGGCGTTGGCAGCGGTCTTACGGCGCTGACCGAAGGCGGCACGCACCAGTGCAAAGTAGCCTTCTTCGTCCTCCACCTGCACGGCGGGCTGCGGACGGATCTCCATGCGCACCACAGCGCTGGTCACTTTGGGTGCCGGGTAAAAGCTGCCGGGCGCGGCAGTAAACATCATTTTGGAGGTCGCGTAGTAGCTTACGGCGCAGCTGATGGCGCTGGAGGCCCGGGTGCCGGGCGCAGCCGCCAGACGGTCTGCGGCTTCCTTCTGCACCATAACGGTCAGGCTCTCGATGGGCAGACGATCACCCAGCAGCTTCATGACGATGGGGCTGGTGATGTAATACGGCAGATTGGCGCACACCGCCACCGGCATTCCGGGGAATTCTTCTGCAATGAGCGCCTTCAGGTCCACTTTCAGTACATCCTGTAATACCAGCTTGAAATTGTCCACTCCGGCCATCGTTTCGGCCAGCAACGGCGGCAGGCGTTCATCCACCTCGATGGACACCACCTTGGCAGCGCGCTTTGCCAGTTCCCGGGTCAGTACGCCGATGCCGGGGCCGATCTCAATGACGCCATAGCGCTGATCTACACCGCTGGCATCCACGATCTTGGGCGGCAGACCCGGGTTGATGATAAAATTCTGTCCAAAACCCTTGGAGAGTGCAAAATCATATTTTTCGCACAGGGCACGGATCACCGAGAGGTCGGTCAGTTCGGGCATAGATTCCATCCTTTTTCATAGTACGATTTGAATGCCCTCCGCGTCGCTTTGGGCATATTCAGCGGAAATATTATTATAATATGGCAACCCAGCCAGACCTGCGGGTCTGGCTGGGTTGCATTTTCACGAGAAGGGGTCGGTACGGTAAACGGGAGCGCTGCGGGATGCTCCAAAACGCCTTTTCACATGAGGAGTCGATACGGCAAGCGGCATCACCGCGCCCTGCGGGGCGCGGCTAAACGCCTTTTCACGTGAGGAGTCGGTACGGCAGACAGCACCGCAATAAGCCGGGGTACTTTTTACGAGAAGAAGCCCATGCAGCATTTCTGCCGGTTTTGCCCTTTATTCCGCACTGGAAGCTGCTTCGCTGCCGGCTTCTGCTTCGGTGGAGGAAGCCGTTTCCTCAGAGGAAGCGTTCTCCGGCTCATCAGCTGCGCTGTCCGCAGATCCGGATGCAGCCGCCGAGGAAGCCGCATCGTTGACGCCGCCCAGAGTCGTGGTGCCGCTCAGCTGCTGTGCTGCGCTGACCGCACGCTGGATCTGCGGGTCGGTCTCCGGGGTGTAATCATAGAAATTGGTGGTCTCTTCTGCGGTCAGAGCCTTCTCCACATCCACGCTCAGACCGGTTCCGTCAAAGCAGGAGCCGTCACCACAGATGAGCTTTGCCACCGTGATGCTCACCGCACTGCCGTCCGAAAGGCGCTGGGGGCTGCTCTGGATGGTGCCCTTGCCCATGGTGGTGGTGCCCACCAGACGTGCACCGTTCATGGTGCGCAGGCTGGCGGCAAACAACTCTGCTGCGCTGGCGGTGTTCCCGTTCACCAGACAGACGATGGGCAGGTCTACCCTGCTCTCGTTGTCGCTGCTGCCAATGATCGTGCGGTTGCCATTCTTGTCCTCGGCGTAGGCCACCGTGCCCTCCGGAGCGATCAGGTCGATGCAGCTGACGGCATCGTCCAGCACGCCGCCGCCGTTGTCGCGCAGATCGAACACAAAGCTCTGCGCCCCGCTGGCGGTCAGGGAACGGATGGCATAATCCAGTTCACTGGGCGTGCTGCCGTCAAACTGGCGGATCTTGATGTAGCCCACGCTGTCCAGCATCTGGTAATCCACGGTGGTGCTGGTATAACCGGAGTGGGTCAGGTCTGCCGTTCTGGAAGCCGCTTCGCTGTTGAGCCATGTCACATTGACGATCGTACCGGCCTCGCCCTGCAGGCGGGCCTGCACAGCGTCCACGCCGGAAAGGCTCTTCACCTCGGTGCCGTCAATGGCGGTGATGTAGTCCCCTGCCACGATGCCGGCCTCCTGTGCAGGCGAATCCTCGTAGACCTTGGTCACCTTTGCGTAGCCGGTCTGGTCGATGCCCAGCTCCACACCAATGCCCATCACCTTGCCGCTCTGCTGATTCATCAGCTCCGTATAAGCATTGGCACTGTAGTAGCGGGCGTACTTGTCGCCGGTGCCCAGCAGGTAGCCAGCCGTCAGGCGGTCGTACAGCACCGTTTCGTCGATGGGATAGTAGTCGTTGCTGCGCACATAGCGGTCCACTTCGGCCACCTTGTTGTACATGCTCTCCTTTTCCTTCACGCTGCTGACAGTGCTGTCAAACAGCCGCATGGCGATCAGCATGGTGATGGAAAAGGTCACGGTCATAGCCAGGATCACAATGGTGACGGCCATGCCTACAGAGATCTTACGGTTCATGCCTTGCTCCCTCCTGTCAGAACAGCAGCATCATCAGCACACTGCCCAGCAGCGAAAGTGCAAACACGCCCGCCAGCAAAAGGCAGCCGATGCGCAGCAAACGCTTATGTTTTTGTTCGTTCATAGAATACCAGACTCCTTATAAATACACTCAGTTGTGCGGGAACGGGATATAACCGCGCGGATTGACCGCATTGGCCTTGCTGCCGCCCTTCCAGACCTCCAGATGCAGGTGGTTGCCGGTAGAGTTGCCGGTAGAGCCGACGTAGCCGATCAGCTCGCCCTGCTTGACATACTTGCCTGCGCTGGTGGCGACCGACTTCATATGGCCGTACAGGGTGCTGTAGGCCACACCGTCCGACATCTTGCCGTGATAGATGATCACGTAGTTGCCATAGCCGCCGCTGGACCAGCCTGCCACCTGCACATAGCCGCTGGCGGCTGCGTAGATGGGCGTACCGCCCGGGGCCGCCAGATCGATGCCGGCGTGCAGCTTGTTGACGCCGGACACCGGGTTCTTGCGCCAGCCGTACTCGCTGGAAATGCGGGTATAGCTCTTCAGCGGGCAGGCAAAGCCGGTAAAGCTCAGCTGCGGCTTGCTGGCTGCTGCGGCCGCGATCATTTTCTGGATCTCTTTTTTGACCGCCTCATAGTTCAGCTCGTCCGATTCAATGGCCGCCTGCGCTGCCTTCTGGGCCTTCTGGGCGTCCTGTGCAGAGAGCTGTGCCGCAGAGATACTGCTGTTCAGCTCGCTCTGCTTGGCCTTCATCTGGTAGTTCTGGGTATCCAGCTCTGCCTTCTGGCTCTTCAGCTCCTTGCGCTGAGCTTCCAGCTCCACCTTATCTGCTTCCAGAGCGCTCTTGGCGGCCTTCATATTGTCCATGATCTCGGTATCTTTGATGGAGATATCCTGCATGACCTCGTTGAAGGTCAGCAGCTCATACAGGTCGTTCACCGCGCTCAGCATGGCCACACTGCCGCCATCGCGCAGCTCCTGCATCGCCGCCATATGCTTTTTGAAATCGCCCCACTGGCCGTCGATCTCGGTCTGCTTCTGGGTGATCTCCGCTTCCTTGGCACTGATCTTCTGCTCGGTCTGGCCGATGTTGTTCTGCACCGCCGCGATCTGGGTGCTCAGCACACTGATCTGAGACTGAATGACACCCACGCGCTCCTTCAGCTCACTTTCCAGCGCCTTTGCCGCAGTTTCCTTTTTCTTTGCGTCCGAAAGCTCCTTTTTGTGCTGGTCGATGGATTTGGAAAGGCTGTCCAGTTTGTTCTGCAGGCTGGCCATGCTGGTTGCCGCCGTGGCCGGGTGGAAGCTTACGCTTGCCACAAGGCACGCGGCTGCCAGACACAGGCTGACACCCCGCAGCAGCTTACTGCGGGCAGGCTCCGGCCGGGCATGGCGTGGCGTGTAGCCGGGCAGCTGAAGCCGGAAGGGCTTTGCATGAAGTGCTTTTTTCATGTGCGGCTCCTTTCCATCATACGTTCAGGTGTTTGCGGATGGAGAACATACTGCCCAGACCACCCGCAACGGCACCGCCGATGAGGCTGTAGGGGATGATGGTGGACCAGACGGCACTCACCGGCACCAGTGCCTGACCCATGATCATTTCCCATACGCCGCCCAGACCACCGGAGGCCTGCACCATGTAGGAGTAGCCGCCCAGACTGATCGCTGCGGTGAGCGCACCGGAGATCAGGCCCATGGTCAGACCTTCCACAAAGAAGGGCAGGGTGACAAGGCTGTTTGTGGCGCCCACATACTTCATGATCTCGATCTCGCGGCGGCGTGCAAACACGCTCAGCCGGATGGTGCTGCCCACGGTGATGATGCTGACCACCATCAGCACCAGCACGATGATGCGGCCCACTTTGGTAACAGAGCGCTGCACCTGCACAAAGACATTGGTCATTTCCACCGGAGCGGTCACGCTGTATACACCCTGGATGGCCTGCATCTTCTTGCTCATCGCCTCCATCTGGCTCAGGTCTGCGATGGAGACGCGGTAATTGGCTTTGAAGGGGTTGTCGTTTTCAAACTCGTCCCACAGGGAGGAGTAATCTTCCATATAATTGCGGTAGGTGTTCAGCACGTCCTGCTTGGAGACGAACTGCACATTGGTCACGCCGGGCATGGCAGACAGCTTTTCGCCCACAGCCTGAGCGGTGGCATCATCGCACTCCGGGTCCAGATAGACCACGGTCTCGTTCTGGCTGCCCAGATAGTTGACCATGCTGTCCACATTCACCTCTGCAAGGCTTGCAAAGGTGTTCAGGGTCATACAGACGCTGAGGGACAGGATGCACACAAAGGTCATGGCCCAGTGCTTGCCCAGATTGCACACGCCGCGCCGGACCAGGAAAAAGAAGGTAGAAGGTCTCATCATACGGTGGCCGCCTCCTTTTCTGCAGGATTTTCCGGTTCCAGCTCGGTCTCAAACAGGCGCTCCCGGCGCTCTGCCCGCTCCCGGATGGCTTCCTTGTCGGCAGGCACATCCGAAATGATGCGGCCCTTTTTCAGGGTAACGACCCGCTGATGGAACTGACGCACCAGCTCGTGTTCGTGGGTGACGACCACAACGGTGATACCCATTCCGCTCACCCGCTCCAGCAGCTCCATCATTTCCAAACTCAGCTCCGGGTCAATGTTGCCGGTGGGCTCGTCCGCAATGACCAGCTTGGGGCCGTGGGCAAGGGCGCGGGCCACAGCCACGCGCTGCTGTTCGCCGCCGGAAAGGGTGTCCGGGTAAGCCTTGGCCTTATCTTCCAGATGCACCAGTTCCAGCATGTACTCCACACGGTCACGGATCTCCTTGCGCTTGACATTGGTGACGTGCATGGCAAAAGCGATGTTCTCGTACACAGTCATAGTGGGGATCAGGCGGAAATCCTGAAAGATAATGCCCATCTGACGGCGCAGATACGGCACCTGATGGCGGCGCAGCCGGGCAACATCCTTGCCCAGCACGGTCACCTTGCCTTCGCTGGGCAGCTCCTCGCGCAGCAGCAGCTTGAGCAGGGTGGATTTACCTGCGCCGGAATGGCCCAGCAGGAACACGAACTCGCCATCGTCCACATGGAGGCTGATGTCGTCCAGTGCAAGCGGTCCACCCCGTTTATATTCCTTGGAAACGTGTTCTAAATCGATCATAGGGTAATATTAGCTCCTGACATTAGAATCTGTTTTCACAGCAAAAAGAACCGGCCAGCATCGGTTGCGAGCGGCCGGTTCTGCACTGCAGGCAGAGCCTGCAGCCTATTAGTATTTGGCCGGATTGTTGGACAGGTACTTTTTGACCATCAATGCTACCTTGAAGACGATAGCATCGTCGAACTCACGCAGATCCAGGCCAGTCAGCTTTTTGATCTTTTCCAGACGATACACCAGCGTGTTGCGGTGCACGAACAGGCCGCGGCTGGTTTCAGACACATTCAGGTTGTTCTCAAAGAAGCGCTGGATGGTGAACAGAGTCTCCTGATCCAGGCTCTCAATGCTGCCCTGCTTGAATACCTCACGCAGGAACATCTCGCACACGGTGGTGGGCAGCTGATAGATCAGGCGTGCAATGCCCAGATTATCGTAGCGGATGATCTGCTTTTCGGTATCGAACACCTTGCTCACTTCCATGGCGATCTGTGCTTCCTTGAAGGAGGTAGCCAGATCCTTCACGTTGGAAATGGGGGTGCCGATGCCCACCACAGCCTTGATGTAGTGCTCGCCGGACAGGGTATCCACGATGCTGGCAGCCAGCTTTTCCATATCCGTGCGGTCGATGCCCTTGCGGATCTCCTTCACCAGCACCGTATCCGTCTCGCTGATGTTGAACACAAAGTCCTTCTGCTTGTCCGGGAACAGGCTGCTGACCACATCGTAGGCGGAGATGTCGCCGCCGGAAGTCACGCGCACGATGAACACCACGCGGGAAACGTCGGTGGCAAAGTGCAGCTCACGGGCCTTGGCATAGATATCGCCGGGCAGGATATTATCCAGCACCACGTTCTTGATGAAGTTGGACTTATCGAACTTCTCATCGTGGTACTGCTTGATGCTCTGCAGGCTGATGGACAGCATGGCGGCAAACTGACCAGCCGTCTCGTCCACGCCCTCCACGAACACTGCATAATCGTTATGCTTGGCGCTGGAGAACTGCTGATAGGTGTAGCCATCGCGCACAAAGCGGTCGCCTGCGGTCAGACGCTCCGCCATGAAGCCCTCGCGCACCTCGCCGA
>OIYY01001793.1_pt1 | contig 10282 bp, 9 predicted proteins | sample 1588341 | NCBI WGS metagenome assembly OIYY01 (sample SAMN03283287) | human gut metagenome | biome: human-associated habitat; material: feces | host: Homo sapiens | place: Peru | collected 2012
GATTCTCAAAATCTTTCAAGGTTTCTCACTGTTCAGTTATCAATGTTCTTTGTTTCGCTCTCTTGCGACAGCTTGATTATTTTATCAAATCGCTGTTCGTTTGTCAAGCACTTTTTTATTTTTTGAACTCTGTTTTAAGTTCTCTGTCTTGCGACAGCTTGTTTATTCTATCAAAATGTTTTGCATTTGTCAAGAACTTTTTCACAACTTATTTCAACAACTTATTTCGAAGTAATATTCATAAAGTCATGTTTGTAAAATATAACTCTCAGGCTCTACAACTCAATGTGTCCCGCGAGTCAGCTTTGATATAATATCATCTGTGCCACATAAAGTCAACACATTTTTTATCTTTTTATATATATTTTTTTCTCATTGTTTTTACACAACTATATATTGTATTTACATACTTATCCACATACCATTTATCGCTTATGTGCTTTTCTCTTTTATGCATTATTACACCGGTTAAAGCTACAGTATATTTTCTATCAGCTTCATGACAGGGTTGTTTTCATACAGATATTCAAGCATTGCAGAATCATTTATATATGCTGTCATTGTCTGTCCTATTTCAGATGCAGCAAATAATGATGTAAGAGCAAGAAGCAGCCATACTATGACCATTCCCTTTATAAAGCCTACCGCAAAGCCGGCTACCCGGTTTACACTACCGATAACAGGCACCCTTTCTATTTTTATGATAAGCCGGCGGACTATGCATGCCACTATTCCCAGTAAAAAGATTACTATAAAAAATGATAAACCTGTCATAATGGCATTTGTAAGCTGCGCCGATATGGTGTCGTATGCTCCGGATTTCTGAAGCAATATGTTTGCCATGTCAAAATCGCCTGTGGCTTTTTGCCCCTGTGCAGCTATTTGCTTTTCAATGCCGTTTAAAATTACAGGCTCTATTCCTGTCTGTGATAATATATGATCCCTGACATACGGAGCTGCCATGGTTGATGCCGCAAGCATTACTATCCAGGCTGCAAGCGAATATATCATGCGAAGCACACCTCTTGTATAGCCTCGCACCACATTCCACGCAATAATACATATCACCGCAATTAACAGCCAGTTCATTTCAGTCTCACCTCGTCCATTGCACCGTCATAGATGAAGATATAGTTATTCATGCCGGATTTATACATCACCTTGTACAGCTTGTTGTCAAAGGTATGATAAAATTTCTTGACTCCGTGTATGGTGTATATCTCACAAGCTGTGTCTCCTGTGACGCACACCTCGTTATTGCTGTCAAATTCTATACTATTGTAGGCAATAGCTGTGTCATTTTCCATAAGCATCTTACCGTTAAAATCATAAAGCTTGATATGGCTGGTGCATTTTTTATCGTTGTTGGAGTATGCCACTCCTATATATTTATTGTTGTAAAATACGCTGTCAATCTGCTTTTGCAGCTTGATAGTCTGCTTGAGCTTGGGCTTTTGGCTTCCGTCAAATACCATAATATTCCGGTCGGAAACTGCTATCATCCTGCTGTCGGAAACATATGCTATTTCAGGTATGAGCTGATCCTCATACTTGTAAGTGCCGACATTGTTGTCTATCTCATTTTGTCCAACTGAGCCAAAATTGTAAAATGATATAACGCTGTCCGTCTTTCCGCCTGAGACATCTATCATATCCACAGCCAGTTTTTTAGCATCATATGAAAGAGCTATATCAACAGGTATGTTCTTCTGTTCTCCGTAGAACTCACCGCTTGCCAGCTCTTTTCCATTTACATCATACAGCTTTACATAGTAATTTTCATCCTGACTGACAAGCACTGCCACTGTGCCCTGGCTCGCTATACAGGCTTTTATGATAGGCCAGGATGTTCCTATTTCCTTTTTTACACCCTTCTTGTCCATGATATAGAGGTCTGTTCCGCCCCTGTCATAGATGGTCATAAAGCTTTCGCATGTGACCACCTGTGGCGATGACATCTCAAATGCCTGGTTCCATATACGGTTTCCGTCTGAGTCTGTATACAATACGCCATCATTGCTGTACTCCACTACCGCTCCGCAGAAATCCACAAAAGACACTGCACTCTTGTCCTTCTGCTCCACGCTGTTTTTGACGTCATATGACTTGTAGGTGCGCAGCGCCATCCACAGCCATACTATAAGAAATAAAGCCACGGCTGCTGCCACAACAATTATTATTCTTTTTGCTATTTTCCTTCTATGCTTTTGTATTTTTTCCTCGAGCTCGTCCAAATCGGTCTCGACAGTTTTAAAGTCTGATCTCTGTGCCATAATCTTATCCTTTTGTTCTACTTCCAAAGTGTTCGTTACTTGTCAGTATACCATTCACCGGATATTTTTTCCACTGGAATTAAATCTTCTTCTGTGGACATGGCAGGAAGTGTCTCCTTTTTGTCTAATGTGCCGCTCATTCCCGCACCGGCTTTAAGCCCTATAAGCACTATGAGCACCGCTATCGCTGCAACCATAACCACAGATGCAAGCGAACCCTTGCGCGGTTCCTTTCCCGCCTCCATGGCTTTTCTGTACCGGCCGCGTTCTTTAGATATACTGCCAAATTCTTCCGGAAACGTCACATTGATTCTGTCGTCTGCTGACGCTCTTTTATGTATCCGACTATAGCTGCTTTCAGCCACTGTATCCGTGTCCTCATACCGGCTGCGACTTTTATTATAGCTGTCGGCATTATTATAGTCATCGGTTTTATTATGGCAGTCATCATTACTATAGCTTTCGGTTTTGTTATGACTTTCAGCACTATCACAATGCTCATTCATGCGGTAATATACAAAGAATCCTGTCTTTTTCTTCAGATGATTATTCTTTTTGATAAAGAAGTTTTCCTCCTGCTCAGTCCTGTTTAAAAGGAACATAAGCTGATGAGCGCCGCCAAAATGCTCCCTGTGTATATTTTCAAGCATGGGTGTTGGCTCCGCAGGAAAATCGTCCTGCCTGAATGCCCATCCGACGATAATCAGCTCCTCATAGCTTTTCTTTATCTCCGCAAACACTCTGCTCCATACCTTGTTGGTCCAAAGAGGCGCATTTTTGTCAAACTCCATATCATATACTGCAATCGCTGCCTCCACAAATGTGGCATACCTGCCTCCGCTGCTCTCCGTATGCCCCATGAGCACAAAAACCTCTTTATCCTTAAAGCCTTCTGTCTTTATGCGCTTGTACGCTTTCTCCGATATGTAAACCCGGCCCTCATCCGCCGGTGTGCCAATCTGCCTGACGTTGTTCGTCACAATATCTATCATGCCAGCCTCCTTTTTCGGTCAGCATAGCACTTACAGATTGTAAATTTATGCAATATTATGCGATTATAAATATATATTGTATTAAATGCCATAAATCACACTTAAAATAGCCGTCAAGCCGCATCCCAAAAATAATTTACCAATTACACATAATCCATCAGTACACTATCAAATTATTTCGTTAATCAATAATGAAAAAAGGGCGCATGAACCCATGCGCCCGACTTTTCAAACATATGAAGAAGTAAATTGCTTCGCACTCGCCAACCTGTAATCCACCGGAAAGCATACAGTATGTTCCGAAGAAAACAATATGAACTGCCGCAGGGTTCCATTATGTAAAATAGCAAGAATGACTAAACTCATTCCACACGTTATCCATAAAAAATCCCGCGGCTGACTTCATATTTTTTCTGAGGAATATACTGTACGCTGCACCGGTGAGCACAGCCCCCAAGTGCGAAGCAACAAACCTACTTCATATAATTCTTTACTTTGTTGTAGATGCCCTCTGCATCCAGTCCATACTTGTGAATCAGCTCCACTGCCGGTCCTGACTCGCCGAAGCGATCCTCTACACCGATACGCAGAAGCTTTGCAGGCTGCTCCTCGCAGAGCACCTCTGCCACAGCACTTCCGAGTCCTCCATTGATAGAGTGCTCCTCTACTGTGACTGCCTTGCCTGTCTTTGATACAGATTTAACAATCAGCTCTCTGTCGATTGGCTTGATTGTATGGATATTGATAACCTCAGCATCTATGCCGTCTGCTGCGAGCATTTTTGCTGCCTCAAGTGTCTCTGATACCTCAAGTCCTGTTGCAAATATAGATACATCCTTGCCTTCCTTAAGTACGATACCCTTTCCGATTTCAAACTTGTAGTCCGGTGTGTCGTTGATTACAGGCACTGCAAGTCTGCCGAATCTAAGGTATACAGGGCCCACATGGTCGTATGCTGCCTTTACTGCGGCTCTTGCCTCCACATCGTCTGATGGGTTTATTACAACCATGCCCGGGATTTCTCTCATGAGCGAAAGGTCCTCGAGGCACTGATGTGTAGCTCCGTCCTCACCTACAGAGATTCCTGCATGTGTGGCACCTATCTTGACATTTAGATGAGGATATCCGATTGAGTTTCTTACCTGGTCATAATTTCTGCCTGCTGCAAACATGGCAAATGAGCTGATAAAAGGCACCTTGCCGCATGTAGCAAGTCCTGCTGCGATACCTGTCATATTGCACTCTGCGATTCCGCAGTCCCAGTGACGCTCAGGAAACTCCTTTTGGAAGATACAGGTCTTTGTGGCACCTGCCAGGTCAGCATCGAGTACAATAAGGTCATCGTGTGCTTTTCCAAGCTCCACGAGTGCGTTTCCGTAGCTATCTCTTGTAGCGATTTTCTTTACTTCTGACATAATGCTTCACCTGCCTTTTCTAAGTCTGCCATTGCGATTTCATACTCCTCATCATTTGGAGCCTTTCCATGCCATCCTGCGGCATTTTCCATGAAGGATACGCCCTTGCCCTTTACAGTCTTTGCGATAATGGCTGTAGGCATGCCCTTTGTCTCGCGGGCTTCCTTGAAGGCTGCCCTGATCTGGTCAAAATCATTGCCGTCGATATTGATTACGTGGAAATTGAATGCCTCAAACTTCTTGTCGATCGGGTATGGTGAGCATACGTCCTCAACAGAGCCGTCTATCTGGAGGTTGTTGTTGTCAACGATAACTACGAGGTTGTCGAGCTTGCGGTGGCCTGCCCACATGGCTGCCTCCCAGATCTGTCCCTCCTGAATCTCGCCGTCTCCTGTGAGTGTGTATACACGGTAATCCTTCTTGTCATATTTTCCTGCTGCAGCCATTCCTACTGCGACAGATACACCCTGTCCGAGCGAGCCGCTTGACATATCAACGCCAGGGATGTGCTTCATATCAGGATGTCCCTGCAGATATGAGCCTGTATGACGGAGTGTCTTTAAATCCTCCTTTGGAAAATATCCTTTCTCTGCGAGTGTAGAGTAAAGTCCCGGTGCTACGTGTCCCTTTGAGAGCACGAAACGGTCCCTGTCCTCCCATTTAGGATTAGCAGGGTCTACATTCATCTCCTCAAAATACAGATATGTAAAAATATCTGCTGATGAAAGTGATCCACCCGGATGTCCGGATTTGGCACTGTGAACTGCTGTCACAATGTCCTTGCGAATTTCATTCGCCATCTTCTCAAGTTCAAGATTGTTCATGATGTCTCCTTCTATCATTTATATCTCTGTTCTTCCCTGAAGTGCCCTAAGCAGGGTCACCTCGTCAATATATTCCAAATCGCCTCCTACGGGAACTCCGCTCGCGATTCGTGTCACTTTGATGCCGGTAGGCTTGATGAGCTTGCTGATATACATGGCCGTAGTCTCGCCCTCCAGGCTTGAATTGGTCGCTATAATGACCTCGTCTACGTCCTTTTCAAGGCGTACCATGAGCTCCTTCAGACGGATATCCGCCGGACCTATGCCAAGCATGGGTGAAATTGCGCCACCCAGCACATGATACACTCCCTCATACTTACCGGTCTTTTCGTATGCCACAAGATCCCTCGTATTCTCAACAACCATGATGGTCTTGTGGTCTCTTGCCGCATCCTTGCAGATGGGGCATAGCTCGTCATCTGTGAGTGTATAGCAGCATTTGCAGTATCTGACATGCTCCTTCGCATCGATTATGGCGTCAGAGAGCGATTTTGCCTGCTCCTTTGGCATATTTATGATATGAAATGCCAGTCTCTGCGCTGTCTTTGCTCCGATTCCCGGAAGCTGTGACAGCTCCTCTATTAGTTTTGATATCTCACTGCTGTAAAAATCCATTAAAACAGACCGCCACCCAGGCCACCGGTGATTTTGGACATAGATGCCTGTGACTGCTCATCAATCTGGCGAAGTGCCTCATTGGTTGCTGCCATGATAAGATCCTCGAGCATCTCAATATCGTCAGGATCCACTACCTCCTCGGATAATTTGACCTTTGTGATTTCCTTTTTTCCAGAAACAGTGACTTCGACTGCTCCGCCGCCTGCCTTTGCTGTAACCTCAGCATCCTCAAGCTGCTTCTGAGCCTCCTCCATCTGACGCTGCATCTTCTGCGCCTGTTTCATAAGATTGTTCATGTTTCCCGGCATTCCTCCAGGGAATCCACCTCTTCTTGCCATTCTGGCGTCCTCCTTGTTTTTGATGGGCTTAATCCTTGCCCTGCTTATAACTTAGTTTTCTTCCTCTATATCAAAATTTATCATATCTGTCAAGTCCACAACCGCTTCCTTTGCGCTGACTGCGGAATTATTTTTCTTGACAGTCACCTCGACTTTTTTGCCTATGCGCTTTTCTATAAGCGTAGCCAGCGTATCCATACAGCCTGCACGGTTTTCAGAGAGATACTCATATGCATTCTCATCATCAAACACCAACAGCAGGTCAGAGGAATTGCCAAGCGAGGTCACAGCCTTGTTCAGATAAACCTTTGAGGTTGCTCCCATCTCCGAGAGTATTGATTTCCAGTGCTTCATGAGCTCTGAGATATCCTCCGGTATTGCTTTGGGAAGCTCCTTTTTCACTACAGGCTCGCTTGCTGCTGCCTGCTGCACAACCTGTGTCTGCGCAGCCTGTGCCGCTACAGGTATACCCTTTTCAAGCTTTTTCTCTATGCTGTTTATGCGGTCAAGCACCGAATCATAGCTCTTTTCCATCTGCGGCCTGCACAGCTTTATTATGGCTATCTCGACCATGATACGCTTTTGCGACGCAAACTTTACCTGGCTGGACAGCTCGGAAAATACCCTGATATACCTGATGAGAGTCTCCGGCTTTACAAGTGCTGCCTCTTCCTTAAGCGCCTCAAGATTGTCCTTTGAGATGTCGAGCACCTCCTCCATATCGTCGGAGCTCTGCAAAAGCAAAAGGTTCCTCATATACCAGGTGAAATCATTTACAAGCTGCGACAGCTCCCTGCCCTCATCAATGAGCTCGCCCAGTATGCGGATGGCACCTGTCACATCCTCATCGAGTATACGCCTTAGAAGCCTTGAAAACACCTCTGTGTCCACCGCTCCAAGCACCTCAAGCACATTTTCATAGGTGAGCTTCTCACCAAGATGAAAAGCAATACACTGGTCAAGAAGACTTAACGCATCTCGCATGGAGCCGTCTCCTGCCTTGGCCACGTACCTTATGGCACGCTCCTCGACCTCCACCTGCTCCTGCTCCATCAAATCGCTGAGTCTGGATGCAATCGTGTCTATGGAAATCCTGTGGAAATCATAGCGCTGGCATCTGGACAGGATAGTAATCGGTATCTTGTGTGCCTCTGTGGTCGCCAGTATAAATATAACATAGCTTGGCGGCTCCTCAAGTGTTTTTAAAAGTGCATTGAAGGCTCCTGCCGAAAGCATATGAACCTCGTCGATGATATAGACCTTGTACCTGCCCTCTGTCGGGCGGTAGGTGACCTCCTCACGAATCTGTCTGATATTGTCCACGCCGTTGTTTGACGCTGCATCTATCTCTATGACATTCATGGATGAGCCCTCAGTGATTGCCCTGCACGACGGACATTCGCCACACGGGCTTCCGTCTACAGGGTGCTCACAGTTGACTGCCTTTGCAAATATCTTGGCCACTGTGGTCTTTCCTGTACCTCTCGTGCCGCAAAATAAATAGGCATGCCCTATTCTGTCAGCTTTTATCTGATTTTTCAGTGTTGTTACAATGTGTTCCTGTCCCTTTACGTCCTCGAACTCCTGTGGACGGAACTTACGGTATAGGGCCTGATAAGACACGCCTTTTCACCTTCCTTATATCTAATATTGCTGCTTAATCTCCAAAGCAGATGCCGGTGCGCTTTGCTTCCTTGATCATCTGGCTCTTTGGATCTACAGTCTTAAGCTTTCCTGCTACGTCGGCAAGCGGAACCTTCTTTGTCTGTCCGTTTACCATGGCTATCATGCAGCCGTAATCCTCATCCATGATGGCCTTTGCCGCTGCTGAGCCAAGGCGTGTACACAGTACTCTGTCGTAAGGGCATGGGCTGCCGCCTCGCTGTGTATGTCCCGGCACTGCCACTCTGACCTCGAGGCCTAGTCTTTCGCTGATGCGGTCTGCAACCTCGTATGATACTGACGGGTATTTGCTCTTTGCAAGCTTCTTCTTGTATTCCTTTTTGGAAAGGGCTGCATCCTCCTTGGAGATGGCTCCCTCTGCTACTGCAAGAATGGTAAAGCCCTTGCCTTCCTTTGTTCTCTTATGGATGGCATCTACGACCTTGTCAATATCGTATGGTATCTCAGGAAGCAGAATGATGTCTGCGCCGCCCGCAACACCTGCGTACAGTGTGAGCCAGCCTACCTTGTGGCCCATAACCTCAACGATGAATACACGGTTGTGGGATGCTGCTGTGGTGTGGATGCAGTCGATTGCATCTGTAGCTATATTGATCGCACTCTGGAAGCCAAAGGTCACATCTGTGCCGTAGATATCATTGTCGATGGTCTTTGGCAGATGAATGACATTGAGTCCCTCTTCCCTGAGAAGATTGGCTGTCTTTTGTGTGCCGTTTCCACCCAGGATAACAAGGCAGTCAAGACCGAGCTTCTTGTAGGTGTTTTTCATGGCTGCGACCTTGTCCAGTCCGTTCTCATCAGGTACTCTCATGAGCTTAAAAGGCTGTCTTGATGAGCCGAGTATGGTGCCGCCCTTTGTCAGGATGCCTGAAAAATCCTTTGATGTGAGTATTCTGTAGTTCTCATAGATGAGCCCCTTGTATCCGTTCTCAAAGCCGTAAATCTCAAGCTCGTCGATATTGTGTGCCAGCGCCTTTACCACACCTCTCATGGCTGCGTTAAGTGCCTGGCAGTCTCCTCCGCTGGTAAGCATTCCAATTTTCTTCATTGCTGCTTCCTCCTTATGCATTATTATGATTGTCTTTTATTGTGCTAATCCCTGTACTCCTTATCCTTCTCCTCCTCGCGGAGCCTGTCCTCCTCAGGCATGAGCTTTCTGAAAATGCGCTCAAAAATAAACTCATAGGTGAGCGCTACGCCGACAGGAAGTATGAAAATGAGCGGAATAAGAATCCATGCAAGTATAAGTGATACCACAAGTATCACTATGACCAGTAATGTCCACGGCAGGTTGGCGATAAGAATGAGTATTGTATTCTTAAGGGTTATCTTTGTGACCTGCTCAAATCGTGAAATATACGCTGATGTGTATATGGCCCAGGCTGCGGCGATAAGTGCCATTATAATGAACACTACAGAGAAGGCTCCCCACTGATTGCCTGCCTTAAGACCCGACCATGTAATATAAATATCTCCCAAAAGCACGATAAGTATTACAAGCTGTACCAGCCAAGCCTTGGTGGCCTGCTTGAAATTCTCCTTAAACGCATGCCAGTAGCCTCTCCACACATATCCCTCGTCGTGATGGATGACACGGCGCGATGTATCGTAAAGCGCTGTGGATGCTGCTCCTATTGTAAAAACAGGTATACATGATATGACCCAGCAAAAGCTCAAAATGACCATATCTACCAGCTTGTTTAATACTCTGAAAAATTTGTTGTCTACGTTAAAAATGCCCATGCTGCTCTCCTATATCCTGTGGTGCTCTCTGTTTTGCTCTCTCTTTTTCTCATAGCGCTCCTCACGCTGTTTCTTTCTCTCCTCAGGCGTGAGACGCTCCTTTTTCCTGCCGATATAGATATTCCACTTAAGATATGCCTCCTGGGCATTTCTTGACTTGTAGATGACATTTCTCTCCTCACCCACTATATCTGTGATGCTGTACCAGCCTCTATCGTACATGAACTCTGACTGCTTGTCATCAAAGTCCTTGGTTCCGAGCACAAATTTGTGTATTGCATGCTGCTGTCCCATGTAATCCAGTCCTCCTTGTTGTAATTTTATGATATGAGTGTCAAAAAGTATTTTGCCCCTCATTTATGATTAATCAGATTACTACATGCTACGCATTCCCGT
>OIYY01001797.1_pt1 | contig 10277 bp, 9 predicted proteins | sample 1588341 | NCBI WGS metagenome assembly OIYY01 (sample SAMN03283287) | human gut metagenome | biome: human-associated habitat; material: feces | host: Homo sapiens | place: Peru | collected 2012
AGAAAATATTATATTTATTTTTTCGTTCCTTGCTAAAATATTTTCCCACCTACTAAACTTCGTTTAGTAGGTTAAGGAAAAACTTTCAAACTGCGCGTCACTCAAAAATCAAATATAATATTTCGTTTTACTAGAATTAATACATGAAAAGTGGTATGAAAAGGGGCACCACATTAGTAGCGCCCCTTTTGAGATATTCTATAGTCACGATTTTGTTACGATTTCTGCAGATTCTGTGATGCCTTCTTCTGAAAGAATATCGGATACTTCTGAATCAGCGAAGATTCTTTCCAATTCAACCTGAGAAAGAATTCCTTTCTTCATAAGTTCATCAACCAGTTTTTCAAGCTCTGCACTGTGTTCTGCCAACACTTTGTCAGCATAATTTCTTGCCTCGATAAGAATGTCATCCATCTCTTTGCTGATTTTCTCGATGATATTCTCTGTGTACATAGGGTTCTCGCTCTCACGAAGATATACTCGATCTTCTGTAAATTTTTCATCAAGACCGTATCTTGTGATCATGTCTTTAGCAAGACGTGTGGCTTTTGTCAGATCTGAATTTGCGCCTGATGAAAGCTCTTTTGTATACAGCTTTTCTGCTCTTCTACCTCCAAGCAATTTTGCAATTGTCTGGATGTAGTAATCTCTGTTTGCAGATGGTGTTGCATACTCATCTTCTTCAAAGACATTGACTCCTAAGTAGTCCTCTGCTGGCATGATTGATACAGCCAACGTTTTTAAGAACCAGAGTTCTGGAGAAAATCTCTGAACAATGTAGTGTCCGGCTTCATGATAAGCTGTCGCTCTCTTTTTCTTATCTGGCATTCTTTCGAACTGCTTTCTTCTGATTTCGAAGTTATCTAAGATATCTTCTCTATCTACTTCTTTCTTGTCTTTGAGCTCAGCTCCAGCCATTGCTCTATCAAGCAAATCAAGCGTTCTGTCTGGATTCTTTGTCTCAAAGTTGAAGCAGGATGCGTTCAAAATTGTGAAGTCAACCAGTTCTTTGCTGATTGTTGTATGATGGAATTCTTCCAGACTTAATATCTGGTTTTTAATCATGTCATACAGCTCGTGCGTCTTCGGCTCTTTAATGACGATTTTTTCAAATCTTCGCTTAAGAGCTCCATCTTTTGAAAAATACTTTTCATATTCATCGAAAGTTGTTGCTCCAATCACTTGAGTGTCTCCACGTGCCAGTATTGGCTTCAGCGAATTGGCTAAATCCAGTTCGCCATCAGAACAAGCACCGGCTCCCAGCACAGTATGAATTTCATCAATGAACAGAATGCAGTTTGGGTGTGTTTCAAGGAATTTAATCAACTCCTGAAATCTTGCTTCTGCCATCCCACGATACTTTGTACCAGCAACAATCGATGTCACATCCAAAGATAAGACAATAGCATCTTTGAATCTGTCATGGCAAATACCCTTTACAATACTCCAAACGAATTTCTCGACAATAGCCGTCTTTCCTACGCCTGGATGTCCTACCAATACTGCGTTTCTCTTGGTTGCTTTTGAAAGGATCTTGATTAATGTTTCTGTTTCCCGATCCCTTCCAAGAATCTTGCAGTACTCTTCATCTGGAGAATACTTATCGTTCATAACTGTTAAGAAGCTTTCCAGATTTTTGGGGAGTAACTGCTTTCTTCTTATAGCATCAAGTCCCGGTTTTTCAAGAGCTGTATCTGGAAGAATTGCATCTACTCCTAAGCAACTTGTTACAAGTTCCATGTATTCATCCGGCATACTCTCAGCAAAGGCTGCAAGCATATAGTGATTGGTTAAAAGCTTAGCTTTGTACATATTCTCAGCTATATTAACCGCCATCGTCAAAATGCTATACATTTCCTTTGTTATATTGATTTGTTCCTTTCTGCCGCCATCTACGTACAAATTGATGGTAACAAATAAACCTTCGAATTTTTTACACTCTTCTCCGGAAAGGATAACAAAGTCTGGCTTTTCGGGATCTGACATTGCTGCTTCCTGTGCTTCGTTAACAATTTCCATGTACTGCTGTACTCTATCTTCCTCATATGGAAAATATTTCTGGTACATTTCCGTTACTCTTTCTACAATTGCCATATGTTCCATTCCCTGTTTTAAAAAGTAACGATGTAATGGACTGTCTTTCATTAGTGCCAATGTTCCGAGTCCAATTATTTCTGGGACATATCCAAATCCATTCCGCTCGGCTACTGCTTTTGAAGCTAAAAACAAATTTGCTGCATCGCTATTTAGTTTCATAACTATTACCTCCTATATAATGTATCAGCTTGGTGATAAGTAACATAATCATTTTATATCGTTATGGCTGATTTGTCAATGTTTTTGGCTTTTTTGGCTTGTTTATAAAAATACATATTGAAAATTTTTGAATCACCGCGCGGGGACCAAACGAACGAAGTGAGTTCGATTGAAGCATTCTTCCCGCTTTGAAAATAAAATTGATAAATTTTTATTTTCAAATTCCGAGGAATGCGACAGCAAGGTGTGAAAAAATTTCAATATGTATTTTTATATGCCAAATTAAATAAAGAAAAAACAGGGGTGGTTTCCCACTCCTGTTTTTTTCTTTTGTCCAACATTTGTATTTTACTTGCTTAAAAATCTGTTGTATATTGCTTTGCCAACAAACTGGGCTGCAATGTATACCAGCATAAGAAAAGCAAGTTCATAAACTTTAAAAATCAGTGCGAGTACAACTAAGATAACACAAAATCCTAACATACTACTACCTCCTAATAAAATTAAACATACAACTTGGACAGAGTTTAACGTAGGCTAAAATTATTTCATTCCCTCATAAAGAATATGAAGGCTTTTGCAGCGATTCCGAAGCATAATAGAATCGCTAACGTTCCTGCGCCATCGGACATTTGCTCCACGGTTCCGTGAACTGCAATGTCGATTGCGAGGATTACAAGCCCTACGATTATCAGGATAGTGCTGAATTTCCATAAGAGCTTCAGTACTATTACTGCAAGCGGTACTAATAGTAATATGAAGCCCACTTTCAAGAGTACAATAAGAATTTCTCCTAATGTCATAATAATATTTCCTCCTGTCTTTTTTTTATTGTTTTTCTTTACTACTTTACTACTGATAATTTTTTAATCTTATGCTTTTTTTATTATACACTATTTGAGGCCAAAAATCAATGTTTTTGGCATTTATTGGGTTATTATACTTCCATAGTCTATTATTTCGAGATTTTTAAAATCTACTAGTTTCAGATTATGGTTGTTTAAATGTTCTATTAAACTTGCTTTATCTAATATTTTATTGCTATCTCCAAATATAATAAATTTGTCTTCTATAACTGCTGTTGCACCGCCTATAAAGCCGTTCATTTTCGTTTGTAATCCATTTTTATCTACTAACCTTATATTGGTGTTGTCCAGCAATAATACATCCATATTTTCTCTTTTTAGTGTTTCATATATTCCTTCATCAGATGTTATACATGAGTTTTCTGATGTAACAGATATACTGCATTTTGAATAACCTTGCTTTATATTTATTTTTTGTAGGCCTGTGCTATCTATATATTCTGCTACTGCTGGATCTGTATATTTAAAATTGTGTATTGCTCTTTTGCCAATTTGACATATGTTATATTTAATATCTTCTGGATATTGTGCTCCTACCGGATTGGCACCTTGCTTAGTTTTTAATTTATTTTCTAATTTCAAATTTGGTGTTTGAAATATTTGATTATTTATTTTGCAAAAGAATATATCTGGGTGTGAAGAAATCTCTTCATACACAGATGATTGGTATGGCAATTCTATTAAATCACCATACTGTGATAAATATTCTTTTTCAACTTTTCTCATTCTTGAATCAATTATTATTTTCATATTATTTCCTTTATGTTTTATATATATTTTAATTCTTGTCTATTTGTTATTATACATTGTTATAGTTCTTTTTTCTAGCATTAATTCTTCTTAATATATTAACTTTTTGAAATAAATATATTATTTTTACATTTATTTCTTTAACTACCACTAAGTGTTAGCATTTTACTTTTTCGATTATTGTAAAAATTTTTTTATATGTTACTATAATTTAAAGATTTACAAAAGAAAGGGGGATATACTATGGATGAACAAAAATACGAAAAAATATTAAAAGATGTAAAATGGAGTTCAATTATTCTTTTGGTTTTAGTTTCATTTCTATTATGTATAAATATAATGTCTGGAAATTTAAGTGGACTTTCTGCAGTAGTTGTAGTTATTCGAATAGTTTTGTTATTATTAACAATAGTTGGCTGTAATAATGAAATGTTGTATGGTCCAATTTGTGGAGTTGTTGTTGCAATTTTAATGATATTATCTTTTTCTATTGTTGCTATTATTATAGGAGTTGCATACTTACTGGAATGTATCAGTTTAATTAAATATATGCAAAGCTAAATTTTAAAACCCGAATATTATTATACTTACTATTCGGGTTTTATTTTTATTATATAGATTTATTTTCTAAATATCTCTTTTCTAGTAATATTGCTGATGCATATATTGCACATATTCCAATTTCTACTATTGTTAAATAGTGATACATCTGATTTTTTACTTCTTTGATAATTTTTTCCTTTTCTGCTTGATAAATAGCCATTTCGTTTTCATCATATAAATATGGTAATACTCTTTCACTATACTGCCACAAAAAATCTTCTTCTGTTACTTTCTTTATTGTTGTATCAACATTAGAAAAAATACTAAAAGCTTGTATCAATAATAAGATTATAATAATAATTGATATATTTTTTATTACTTTTACTACATCTTCTTTATATATTGTTCCTTTTTTCAAAACTCTTCTATTAGCTAGTTTGAACATTGCAAACACCATTAAAGCTTGTAGTACTACTATAAAAAAAGCTAATAATGTATATTGCTCATTTTCTACAAAGTATTTATACGTTAGTGTATATATAATTCTATATAAAATTGCAGAAATTCCTCCATATAAAACTAAAGAAAGCAATAATTCTCCAATCATTTGATTTGCTGTTAATACGTTATTTTCTTCTATTTTTTCTTTCTCCATTTTTTCCTCCCTAAATATATTTTTAATTTTTTATTATTCAACACTTTTTAAACTTTCTATCATATCTATTTTCTTTAATACAAAATGTATTACTTTGTTTACTATAACTGAGAAGATGGCTGTAATTACTGCAGAGTATAGATAACTAATTGGTGCTACTTGTCTTATAAATTTCAATTTATCAATTTCTACACTTGCTACAACACCATCAGTTAAGAAATATCCAAATACAAGTCCTAATAGGATTCCTACTATTGTAAAAATCAAGTTTTCTTTGTTTATGTAATTATCAACTTCTTTGTCATAAAATCCTAAAACTTTTAATGTTGCTATTTCTCTTTGTCTTTCACCTATATTAATGTTTGCTAAGTTATACAATACAACAAAGTCAAGTAGTGCTGATGCTATTACTAATATTAATACTATATAATTTAATGTTCCTAACATATCTGTTATTGAAGACATTAGTGATGAAATAATTGAAACAGATGCAACTCCATCTATATTTAGTAGTTCTTCTGAAATTTTATTTAATTCATCATCAGTTGTGTTTGAAATTGCTTTTAGTAATATCATGTTTACATTAAATGTTTTTACATTTGCATTGTAGAAATCTTTGGTCATATAGACGTAATTTGAAACATAGTTTTGCGCTATTCCTGATACTTTCAAATGATATTCAATGTTATCTCCATCTATTAGTGTTACTTCGTCGCCAACTTTAGCATTTATAAATTCTGCTACTTTATCTGTAATTATTATTCCTTCATTGTTTAAAGTTATTTTTGCTCCAGTTTTGTAATCTTTCAAATTGCATACTTTTTCAAATTCTTCAACTGAATTTGGTACAAATATTGTGGCATCATAATTTCTTGAAGATGCTTTTAACTTTCCTGTATTAGCACATATTTTTGAATATGATTCGACCTTATCGCTTTCATTCATATATTTTTCTATGGAATTTATATTGTCCGCATTTGATAATGTTATTGATGAATCATATTGAAATATTCCTTTGAATTGAGAATTTGGAATGTCAATTATTGAATCTCTTATTCCAAATCCAGTAAGCATAAGTCCTGTACATCCTGCAATTCCGACAATTGTCATTATTGCTCTTTTCTTATATCTAAAAATATTTCTCATTGTAACTTTTTTAGAAAAGTTTAGTCTTCTCCATATGAATGTTATTTTTTCTAAGAATATCTTTTTACCGTTTTTAGGCGCTTTAGGTCTCATAAGTGCTGCTGGTGTTTCTTTTAATTCAGAATGTGCTACAAGTATTGTAGCTCCTCCTATGCACGCAAATGCTATGAATGTTCCTGCTAGGCCTATTCCTAATTGATAGTTGAAGTGAAAATCTGGTATTGTGTACATTGTTGAATATAATGACCATACTATACTTGGAAGTAAATAAAAACCTAGACTCATTCCAAGTATGCCACCTATTATGCATGCTAAAAATGCATATAATATATATTTAATTATTATTTGAAGGTCTGTATATCCTAACGATTTTAATGTTCCAATTTCTATTCTTTCTTCTTCAATCATTCTTGTCATTGATGTTAAGCTTATTAATACTGCTACTAGATAAAATATTATCGGAAACAGTTTTGATATATTTGACATTGTTTTTATTGCATCAAAAATATTTGAATATCCTAGGTTGTCTGTTCTTTCTTGAACATACCATGTTGCCTTTTCAATTTTTCCAACCTTATCTCTTGCATCGTTTATTTCTTTTTGTGCGTTGTTTAATTTTTCTTCCGCTTCTGCTTTGCTTGTTTCAAACTCACTTTCCTTTTCCGCTAATTCTGTTTTACCTTTTTCAAGTTGTTCTTTTCCTGATGCTATTTTTGCTTTCGCTGAAGCTAATTGTTTTTGAGAATAGCTTTTGTTTGCATTTAATTTATTTTTATTTGCTTGCAATTCACTTCTAGCTGAATTTAATTGTTTTTCTCCATCTGCTATTTGATTTTCTGCTGAAGTTATTCCTGTTTGAATCTCTGCTTTTTTAGCATTTAAATTTTCAATTGCAACTGTTGCTTGATATATTAATGCGTCTATTTGTGCTGTATCTGTTATGCCTGCTGATATTGAATCTTGTTTTTGCTTTTGTAGTGCTTCTAAGTTCACTTGTGTTTGAGCTATGTTTTCTTCTATTCGAGAAATTCCTGCTTCCGCTTCTGCTTTCTTTTCTGTTAAAGTATTTTTGCTCTTTGTTAATTCGTTTTGCTTTTCTGATAGTTGAGCTTCGGCATTTTTTATTTGTGTTTCTGCATTTTTAAATTGACTATTTGCATTTGCTTCTTGTTTTTGGATTTCTTTTTCAGAATTTTGTAATTTTATCTCTGAATTATTCAATTCTGTTTTAGCATTATTTATTTGAGTTTCAGCATCTTGTAACTGACTATCTACTTCTGCTTTTTTAGAATCATACTCAGCTTGTGCATCATCAAGTTTTTTATTTGCCTTATCAATTAATCCTTGATATCGTGCTTGTTCTCTTTCAGCTTTTATCTCTTCAACTTTTTCTTTTACTGGATTAACTGTATTTAAATATTCATCGCTGTTTGTTACATATTGTTTGGCATTTTTTACGGTAGCACAAATTTCTGTATAATAATCTAAGTTTATTACATCATCTTTTGTATAAATATAATAGCTTATACTTCCGTTTCCAATTGATGTATTCCCACGTTCATTTGAAATATATATAGGTGTTTCTGCAATTCCTACAATTGTAAATTCCGTTTGGGTTAAAACTTTACTTCCGTCCTCGTTCGTATCATCATTTTCTAAAATTATCTTTTTTCCAATTAAGCTATTTACATCTTCTTCTATTGTATACCTAGAATCCAATAAACACTCATTAGATGTTTCTGGCATTCTACCTTCTGATACATTGGGTTTATTTATGTTTTCGTTATACTCTATAATCTTACAAACCTTTTCTTTTCCTTCAGTTTTTGATAGCGCCTCTTTCGTTTGAATTCCATATGCCTTATCTATTCCATCTATTTGTTTTATTGCATTTATATCATCATCTGTAAGTCCAAGTGTAGATATTACTTGAATGTCATACATATTGCTATTATCAGCATAGCTATCTAAACTTTCCAACATATCTGGACTAGTTGCATTTAAGCCTGCATAAAAACCTACTCCTAAAAATGCCATTATTAAAATTGATATAAACCTTCTTCTCGTTTTACTTATTTCTTTTATATTATTTTTTAACAATGATTTTTTCATTATTATTTTCCTCTCTTACCACTCGATATTATCAATTGATTCAGGGTTTTCATTTATTATAATTTTCTCAGCAGTTCCATTTTTAAAATGTATTACTTTGTCTGCCATTGGCGCAATTGCTCCATTGTGAGTAATTATTATAACTGTCATATTTTCTTTTCTAGCCATGTTCTGTAACAATTTTAATATGCTTTTACCTGTTTTGTAATCTAATGCTCCTGTTGGCTCGTCACATAATAAAAGTTTTGGATTTTTAGCTATTGCCCTTGCTATTGCAACTCTTTGTTGTTCTCCTCCAGATAATTGTGATGGAAAGTTATCTTTTCTGTTTTCCAATCCTACTTTATTTAATATTTCATCTACGTTTAATGCATCTGGACATAGTTGCGTTGCTAGTTCAACATTTTCTTTTGCGGTTAAATTTTGAACTAAATTGTAAAATTGAAACACAAATCCAATATCGTTTCTTCTGTATGTTATTAATTGTTTATTTGTTAGCCTAGTTATTTCCTTATTATCTACTAACACTTTACCTGAAGTAGCTGTATCCATTCCTCCTAAAATATTTAATGTAGTTGTCTTTCCAGCTCCACTTGGTCCAACAATAACTACTAGTTCTCCTTTTTCAATTTCGAAGTTTGTATTATTTAAAGCATTTATTGTTACTTCTCCCATCTTATATTGCTTGGTTACATTATTAAATTCTATATATGACATAAAAATCTCCTTTTTCATTCATTATCCCTTTTAATATTTATAAATTATATATTATTTTTTTATTTTGTAAAACAGTTTATTGAAAAAAATTTCACTTAATATTATAATTTTTTGTGAGGTGATATTATATGATTAATCGTGATGAAAATCCGGTTTTTTTGAATGATTTTCTTGATTATTCTTCTACAATTTTGAATAAATCTCCTAATACTATGAAGGAATATAATTATGATATAAGTCATTTCTTAAGATTTATTAAATATAAATTCAATATGGCTAAAATGGATAATGAAGTTGGTCTTGCTAATATAAAGATAAATGATCTTACAGTTGAAACAATTGCTCAAATTCAAATTGAAGATATTCATGCATTTCTTGGGTATATGAAAGAAACTTTTCATAGCAAACCTGCAACATTAGCTCGTAAGGTTGCTAGTATTCGTGTATTTTTTCATTATATGTGCAACAAAACCAAAAGAATTCCTAACAATCCAGCAATTGATTTGGAAACTCCTAAGCTTGATAGAAGATTACCTAGATATTTGAGTCTAGATCAAAGTAGAAAACTTCTTCAAGTTGCTGGAACACCCCCACTTGGTACTCATGGTAATCATGATAATTCTTCTAGAAATTTCGCTATTATTACTTTATTTTTGAATTGTGGTATGCGTTTATCTGAACTTGTTAATATAAATATTAAGGATATTGATTTTTCAGAAAACAAATTAAATGTTATTGGTAAAGGAAACAAAGAACGTGCAATATATTTGAATAAGGCTTGTATTAATGCTATTAATGATTATTTAAAAGATAGACCTAAAGAAGGTGTTAAGTATGATTCACGTGATGCTTTATTTTTAAGTGAACAACGTAAGCGTATTAGTAATAGAACAGTTCAATATATTGTTAAAGAAGAAATGCATATTGCTGGCATTGATCCTAATAAGTATTCTGTACACAAATTAAGACATACTGCCGCAACATTGATGTACAAGTATGGAAATGTTGATATCAGGGCTTTGCAGGTACTTTTAGGTCATGAAAGTGTTTCAACAACTGAGATTTATACTCATGTTGATAATGAACAAATTAGAAGTGCTATTGAAAGTAACCCTCTAGCTGATGAAGGTAATAAAAATTAGAACTTAAAAAATTTATTGTACATAGAGCAAAAAGAAAAATACATATAAAATTTTTGAATCACCGCGCAGGGACCAAACGAACGAAGTGAG
>OIYY01001805.1_pt1 | contig 10204 bp, 9 predicted proteins | sample 1588341 | NCBI WGS metagenome assembly OIYY01 (sample SAMN03283287) | human gut metagenome | biome: human-associated habitat; material: feces | host: Homo sapiens | place: Peru | collected 2012
TTTTTGTCTTCCTTAATTAATTCATTCTTTTTAGATGTGAAATATTTTTGAACATTTGAATCTAGTTTTTCAAATGGTATCAATTTGCCATTTTCGTCATATGGATATACACATTTTTTCCATTGACCTGTGGATCCTTTTATTACATCTATGGTATTTGAATTAAATTCAAAATCGTTTTGAATAAATACTTTGTCATTTAATGTTGCAAATCCATTTTTTACTGCTACTTTTGGTTTTGAGTCTACTTTGTATTCTAGATATTTTAAGTATTTAGAATTATTATTTGATAAAACAATATTGTTATCTATAAATAAATCTTTATAATTTATGTTAGTTATGTACTGTGGTTTTTCTGTTTCTTGATCATATTTATAGTATTTGCATTCATTAAATTTTATATTTTTTTCTTTTAACTCTTGTTTTACTTCTTCAATAATTTCCTTTGATTTTCGTAATTCTTCAATTGACGAAATCATTGGAAGCATTATTGCAACATTTCCATAACTACTTGCTCTCAAAATAGCCCTTAACTGAACCTTAAATAAATCAACATTATCTAGATAAATTCTAATAGCTCTATAGCCTAAAAATGGATTTTCTTCCTTTGGTAGTTTCATATATTTTAAATCTTTATCTCCACCAATATCTAATGTCCTTATAACAAGTCTTTTATTTTCTAAACTTTCTGCAATTTTTTTGTATGCCTCAAATTGTTCTTCTTCTGATGGAAAATCTTTTGCATCCATATACAAAAACTCACTTCTTAGAAGCCCTACACCTTCTGCCGTATTATCAATTACAATTTGAATATCTTGTGGACCTCCAATATTTGCTAAAAGTTCAACCTGATGTCCATCTTTTGTTATTGCTTTTTTATTTTTATATTTTTCTAATTCTTGTTTTTCTTGTTTTATATTCTCTTGATTTTTTGTTAATTCTTTGATTTTCTCTTGTGTTGGATTTAAAAATATTTCTCCTGTTGCTCCATTTAATGCAATAAAATCATTTTCTTTTATATTTTCAAAAATATGCTTTATACCAACAATTGCAGGAATTTCATTAGTTCTTGCAATTATAGCCATATGAGAATTAACTCCACCAATTTCTGTAATAATTCCAGAAATATTTTTTAAGTTCATTTTGGCAGTATCTGATGTTGATAATTCCTTTGCAATAAGTATTGTATTTTCAGGTAATTTTGATAAATCAATTTCTTCTATTTTTAGTAATTTTGCTAATATTCTTTTTTTCATATCCTCTATATCTCTGCTTCGTGCAGCCATATATGGGTCATCCATTTCTTCAAATGTTTTTATTATTTGATTTAGCCCATTTTCTACTGCATATGCACTATTGCATTTATCTTGTTCAATTATTTTGATAGTTTCTTGAATTAAACTAGGGTCTTGCAATATCATTAAATATGCTTGCATTATTTCTTTTTCTGTTCCATCTATTTTCTGGATTAATTTTTCTATTTCACTTTCTACTTCTTTTACAGCATCATATATTTGTTGTTTTTCTGCTGAAATATCTTCAATTTTTTGCTTTTCTATTTTTATTCCATTTTCTTTTAAAATTACTGCTTTTCCAAGTCCTATTCCCTCAGAAATACCTTTTCCAACAAGCATACAATTACCTTCTTTCAAGTATTTTTTAATTTATAATATTCAACAAATTTGAAAATATATTGTTTTGAAATACCGCGTAAGCGACCAAACGAACAAGTGTGAGTGCGAACTGGATTATAAACTACATAAAAAATTTTTAACATCCTCTAATGCCAAATCTTCATTTTCTCCATCACAAACAATTTCCAACTCCGTCTTATACTTTATACCAGCAGACATAATCATAAGAGGCGACCTAGCATCAATTAACTTACCATTAACAATTAGATTAATAGTACATTTATACTTCATAGCAAGTTTGGCAAGTTCAGTTGCAGGTCTTGCATGAAGACCTGTCTCATTTTCAATAACAACATTTGCTTTTTTCAACTTTTATCCTCCTTAATTTGATAATCCTATTGAAAATTAATTATTATTTTTCAATCGAATCCTCCCAAACATTCTTCTTCCAAACAGCCATAATACCCATAGCCACAAATGAACCAGCAGCAAGAGCTACAACATACCAAGGCCAATTACCAATTAAAGGTAATACAAATATTCCACCATGAGGAGCCATTAAAGTACAGTTAAATGCCATTGATAATGCACCTGAAACAGCTGAACCAATTACGCAAGAAACTAAAACACGAAGTGGGTCTGATGATGCAAAAGGTATTGCTCCCTCTGATATAAATGATAGTCCCATAACATAATTTAATAAGCCTGCTTGTCTTTCTTTTTTAGGTAATTTTTTAGGGAAGAATGTTGCTAAAAGTGCTATCGCAAGTGGCGCTACCATTCCACCAATCATAACTGCAGCCATTATTTCATAATGACCTTCTGCTAACATTCCTGTTCCAAAAGTATATGCTGCCTTATTTACAGGTCCGCCTAAGTCAACAGACATCATACCTGCAAGAATTGCTCCTAAAATTACTTTGTTAACTTCACTCATTGATGATAAGAAATTATTTAAACCTGTATTTATTGCTGATACAAATGGATTTATCAATAACATTATTAGTCCAATTAACAATACACCTGCAACCGGATAAATCAAAATTGTTCTTATTCCCTCTAAGCTTTTTGGCATAAAACTAAATAATTTTTTCAAAAATAAAACTACATATCCACCTATAAAACCTGCAAGTAAGGCTCCTAAAAATCCTGAACTTACTAACACTTCTTCTGGATTTCCAAGTGATGTAAATGTTGTTCCCACTTTACTTATTGCTCCACCAACAAATCCAACTACAAGTCCTGGCCTATCTGCAATACTCATTGCTATATATCCTGATAAAATTACTAGCATAAAATCAAATGCCATTCCACCTATTGTTTTGAAAAATGCTGCAACTGGTGTATTCATACCAAAATTTGATGGGTTAATTGAATAGTCATCTAATAAAAATGCTATTGCAATTAAGATTCCTCCACCAACAACAAATGGCAACATATGTGTTACACCATTCATTAAATGATTGTATATATTTCCTTTTGGCTTTTCCATTTCTACATTTTCTCTTCTATTTCCTTGATGATGATAAACTGGAATTTCTTTTTCTGAATTTAATACTTTTTCTATTAATTCTTTTGGCTTATGAATTCCCTCTGATACGCCTGTTCTTAAAATTCTTTTTCCATCAAACCTTGATAAATCAACTTTTACATCTGCTGCTATGATTATTGCTTTTGCATTTTTAATTTCTTCATCTGTAAGTTTATTTTTTGTTCCTGATTGTCCTTGTGTTTCTATCTTTATTGGATGTCCTAACTCTTTTCCCATTTGTTCTAAACTTTCTGCAGCCATATACGTATGGGCTATTCCTGTTGGACATGCTGTAATTCCTAGCAATTCATAATTATTGTTAGATTTATTCATTGATTTATTTTCATCATTTTTTAATTTGTTGTTTTCATTTAAATTATTATTTGCATTATTTGATGTTTCTTCATTTGTTTTTTGTTCATCTGCCTTATCTATTATTTCTAAAAATTTTTCTTTTGTTTTTGCATTTAACAAATCATTTTTAAATTTTTCATTCATTAACAAAGCTGATAAACGACTTAAAACTTCAAGATGAAGATTATCTTTACTATTTGGTGCTGCTATTAAAAATAGTAATTTTACAGGTTTGTCATCTAATGAATTAAAGTCAACTCCATCTGGTATTACCATTGCAGCAAGTCCTGGTTTTGAGATAACATCACCTTTTCCATGTGGTATCGCAATACCTTCTCCCACACCTGTTGAGCCTTCTTCTTCTCTTTTGATTACTAATTCTAAATATTTTTGCTTGTCTTTAATATTTCCATTGTGTTCCATCAATTTAACTGCTTTTTCTATCACTTCTTTTTTACTCGAAGCTTTTACATTTAAGTCGATTGATTCTTTTTTGAGTAAGTCAGTAATTTTCATTTTTAATACCATTCCTCTCTTAATAAAAATTATCTAAATTTATTTAAAATATCTTCAATTTTATCTTTTGTCGCCAAGAACAGAGTGTTTGTCGTTGCTGTTGCTGCTGCAACTCCCATTTGAAGTGCCTTTTCATAATTATTAAATTGTTCATGTCCTGCTAAAAATCCTGCAACCATTGAATCTCCTGCACCAACTGTGTTTATCGCTTCTTCTGTATTTAGTGCGTTAATTTTATATGAATATCCATTTTCGTCTAAAAGTACAGCTCCATCACTTCCCATTGAAACAATAACATTTTGAGCGCCTTTTGACTGTAACTGTTCAGCATACTCTAGCGCCTCATCTTGGTTTAATATTTTGACACCGAAAATTTCTTCTAATTCTTCTTGATTTGGTTTTATTAAATATGGCTTGTATTTCAATGTTTTAAGTAACAAATCTCCTGTTGAATCAACTACAATTTTTATGTTTTTATGTTCTAATTTTTTACAAACTTCTTCATAAATACTGTTTGATACGCCATTTGGCACACTTCCTGATAGTACTAAGATATCTTCATCTTCTATTATTTCCAATTTTTTGTATAATAATTCAAGATATTTTGAATCAATATACGGACCTTTTGCATTTATTGCTGTTTCTCGATTTTCTTCTAATATTTTTACATTTATTCTAGAATTGTTGTTTTTTATTTCTACAAAATCAGTCTTAATTCCATATTTTTGTACTTGTTTTTCTATTTCATTTCCTACAAATCCTGCTATAAATCCCATTGCTGTTGTTTCTTGCCCTAATGTTTTTAGTACTATTGATACATTTATTCCTTTTCCTCCTGGAAATATATATTCTTCTTGGCTTTTATTTATCTTTCCTGTTTTAAATTCTTTTGCCTTTATTACATAGTCTAGTGCTGGATTGAATGTTATTGTGTATATCATTTTTCCTCCTTTTGAGACACATGGGACAGTTCAATTTTGTCTCATTCTTTTGTCGAATCTTGTCATTTTGTTATTTGCTTTATTTTTCTTTTGTTTTAAATATTTCCCAAAAGCAAAAAGAATATTCATTTCTGAATATTCTTTACAAATTTTTATAGACTTTTAAATATATTCGTGATATGTTTTTTATGTTAACAGTTATGTTCTGCAAATGATTGTAGATAAAAAGACAAAAACTTTTACTGCTGTTTTATATGATGATACATATCAAAAATACAGTTTTGAAGATTATGGTCATTTGATTTTTGATACAGCGGAAGATGCTATAAACGCTGCAAACAAACTTCCTAAGCCCAATACTATTATATATCAAAAAATTGGAAAAAAAATTTACAAAAAGACTGTTCTTGGCATTGATGGTAAGTATGTTGGCGGAGTCTATGATTTAAGGATTTGTTTAAATAGCGGAGAAGATATCTCTACAAAAGAGCTTAGATCTTCTATATTTTTTAATGAATCCGATGTAAAATAATAAGAACCAAATCAAAAGTATTCTTCATATAGAAAATGATATTTATCTTGATCCAGAAAAACAGATTGAATATGAGGAAGAGCAAGAACTAGATTTAGACTTATATGATTTTTGATTTTTCTGTAAAAATATAGTATAATATAAGTATGAGTACAAAAGTTAAGAAGGTGAAATTAATGAATGATTTACAAGTAAGATTAGCACACATATTTAATTTAATAGATTCTCAAAATAATATCTCTGATACACATAAACAAGGATTAAAACAGATTGTAGAGAAATGCATTACAAACATTCCTAATTTTAATGAAAAAAATTTATTAGATGTATTAAATAGAGGCGATTTTTCTGTGTCTATTAATCCTAATCTTCGAGCAAGAGGACATTATTCTGTTGCTAATAATACATTTGCATTAAGAGAAGATTTTGATAATAATTTACCAACAGCTTTACGTGAATTTTTACACTTAGCAAGTACACCACAAAAAATAAATTTTACAGATAGTAACAATTATGAGCATGAAACTGGTATTTGTGAATATGGAAAAGAAAATGGCGAATCTTACCAGTATGCTACACAATTAAATGAAGGTATAACGGAATGGCTTACTCAAAAATGCTTTGGTGGAGCTTATCGTGGTTCTTATTTCTTTGAATCAAAAATTGCGAGTATTTTAGATAAAACAGTTTTTGAAGGAAAACTTACAGAAGCTTATTTTGAAGGAAATACTGATAAAATATTTGAAACTTTAGAACAAAATGGAATCGATACAAATATGTTTATGGAAATGACTGATTTATTAGATAGAAACCATAAAAATAATGAGCATGTTGTGGAAATTGAAAGTATGTGTATAGATATAATTAAACAAAAATCACTAAATATGCTTGAAACATCAACAAATCTTCCTGATATTCAAGCCAAAATAAAACAAATGCTTTCTATTGTACAATCAAATATGGTAATGCAGAATAATTCTCAAACAACTCTAAATCCAAGTACTATTGAACAATTTCCAGAATCAACATTATCTAAATTAAGTTTAGTAGATAGTAGCTTTAATAAATGTTTAGTTAGTATAAAACAAAAAAATATAGAATTGAAAAAAGAGCAAGAAAAACCATTATCAACAGAGCTTAAATCGTTCCGTGAACAATATTCATTACCAGAAGAAGAAAAGCGAAGATTAGCAATATATTCAAAAGAAACTGCTGAAAGAATTGCAACTGAAACTCCACAGCCCGATTTATCACAAGAAGAATATACATATTAAAGCATCCAATCACGGATGCTTTTGTTTTATTTTAATATAAAGAATAATAATAAACTTATTACTAGTTGAACTAATACTATTTTCTTTGTTATCTTATATACTTTTTCTATTTTTTTTCTAGAATTTCCATTATTAGCGAATTGTCCTATTTGTACTTCATTGTGTCCTATAAATTCATCTACATTATCTATATATGTTGCTCTATGTTTATTTTTATTCCATCCAGCATATTTAGTTTTTGGTATTAAATATTTATACCAATTAGCAATTATGTTGTAACCAATTACATTACCAATAATTGCAGCTATAAACCATTGACCTATAATAATTACAAATTTGTTTTCTAATAATGTTTCTAGTACTTCTGGTAAACTAATCATTTTTAGAACAAAATATAAAATATAAGATAATACAAATCCAATACTTAGGCAAAAGCTTTGTATTCTAAAATTCCTATTCTTAATAGTTCTATTATATCTTTCTTCTGTTCGATTAAGTATATCTATAATGTCATTATAGATTGTATAAGATTCATTTTCTAATTGTTCGCTATTTACCATAATTCTAGTTGAATCTTCTGAAAAACTTATAGAGATATTCATATGTTTATAATTGTATCTTTCAGGATTTGTATAATTTTCTGAATATCTTATTTTTAATTCTATTCTAATTCTCGCTATATTTTGTGGATTGGCTAAATTTCCTATAAACCAATTATATTCTTGTTGTGTAATTGTTTTGTTATCTCTATATGTAATCATATAATCAATACTTGGAGGTGTAGTTGCTTTATATTCGTATTTTTGTTCTGTAAATTTTAAACCTCTATTTTTATTTTCATCAATATTTATTAATCTTTCATAATCATCTTTTTTATTTTCTAAGTAGTTTGCTATTTGTTCTATTTCATTTATGGTTATGATCCTATTAACAATTGTTTCTTCATTTGCCATTTTTAAATTCTCCTTTTTTAATTATTAAAATCATTATAGTATATTTGATTTTTTCTGTCAAAAATTTATTGGTCAATTTTTAACCAATAAATTTATTCTAAAATTTTCCAATATCCAGTTTTCTTTGAACCTTCTCTTGAAATAATTTTTTCATCTTGTAAATGTTTAATTGCTCTTGATATAGTTCTATCTGAAAGCTTAGTTTCATTTACAATTTCATCTCTTGTTATTTGATTATTGTTAATTATTAAGTTTAAAATTTGTTGTTCATTTTTAGTTAATTTTATTGTGTCATTTATTGTGTCATTTACTGACACTTTATTTTTTGTGTCATATTCAAAAGGATTTTCTTTATATTTAAAAGATACTCTTAAGAAATGATCCATAAATTTAAAACAACTTTTATCATAAGCATCTAAAATTCTTAAAACTCCAGAACCTATATTTTCAATTAAATCTACATCTTTAAAAACTCTAATAAGTTCTTTATTTCTTGGAGCAGTAACACCTTCTAAAAATTCTTCTTGTGATAAGCCTTGTGGTAGTCCTCCTCCTGATGTAATTTCAATTCTATCAGAATAAAGTTCAATTATTGGTGTTGTACTTAAAGTATAATCGCTATGTACCATTGCATTTATAACCGCTTCTTTTAATGCTTTACTATCTATCATTTCTACTTCTTTTCTACCATTGTATTCAATTTTTGCATAAACAGTATTTTCCGCCGTAAGCCTATCCAAAATTCTTTGGGTAGCAGTTATTAAACAACAATACCCATATTCTTGATTTTCTATTAATTCCATTTTACTTGTTCCTAAATACTTAACAAGTTTTATTGATATATCATTTTCGTCAGCAAGTAAATAAGCATTATAGTTATATTTTCCATCATCAGTTAATAAATTCAGATTTCTAGCAAAATTATCATTAAGAATCATTCCATTCCCTTCATAATGAATTTTCAACTGTCTAAATGTTAAATCTTGTCTAGGCGACTCTATTTCTTTTAAAGAATTTTTTATTCGTCTAGCAAACATTTCTTCAATCATTCTCTCTGTCATTCTTTCTTTACTACTACCAATTCTAATATAACATCCTTCTGGAGTTCTTCCTTTTTTCCTTAAATAATAAGGCTTTTCAGTTCCACTTGATATTATAACTTTGATTGCTTCTTTATTATCTATTGTTTCCACAGTTACATCAAATAATCCTAAAGTAGAAGGTTGTATATTATTTTTTATTCTATCTTTTATTTGTAGTTGTGTTAAATCAACATCTTCAACTCCAACAACTTGTCCATTCTTATTTATTCCCACATAAATTATTCCACCTTCTTTGTAATTAAGAAAGGCAATAACTTCTTGCTCAAAATCTTCATTTAGTTGTTCTTTGTTTTCAAATCTGTTTGTTTCAGTATTTGCCATAAACTAATCCTCCAACCTGTTTTTAAATTTTGCCAACGCCATTGGCAAAATTGATATTATTTATTATTTACTAACCACTCATATACTTCATCTTCTGTTAATAATCCATGTTTCAATTTATTAACTCTATCTTTAGCATCTTTTTTCCATTTATCAAAATCTTTTTTCATTTGTTTATTATCTTTATTTCTACCAACAGCCATAGACTTTAATTGGTATAATCTTCTATATTCTGCAAATGCTTTATTTTGTTTTAGTCTTTCGTTATAAGCTTGTACTGCACCTTGTTCTCTACAAGTTTTACCGTTTGCCTTTGGATAATCACAGTATATTTCATCTAGTCTTGAACTTGGTATAAAATACATACCACAATTTTGACATAACTTTTCTTTTTCTTCAATATTATATATGTAATTTACTGAAAAAGTTAATTCTTGTTGTATTTCTTGAATTTGATATTGTAAATCGCTGTAAATTTTTGTAACTTTACTTATATATTCGACATTGTCTTTATATTTTCCTTTTAATTCAAAAGTGTATTCTTAATCTAATTCTTTTAATAATTCAAAACCATAAGCAAAAAAGAAGGTTTCATAGGCAGTTTCAAATGTTTCTAAATTTGCATTTAAAAATCTTAACAAAAACATACCAAATTTCTCGATGTAAGGAAAATAAGTGTTGCCTGGAAATTTTAGTCCTTCTTCTGACTTTTCTAATTTTGCTTTTTTATTATAAAATATTTCTACTATTCTTTTATCATTATCCATCTTAATACCATTTTGATAAAAATACAAGATTGGTTAGAACATTCTAGTTCTAAAACAACAGAAAGATATGCACATTTAGATTCGAGTACAAAGATAAAATCTGCTACAGCTATTGAAAATGCATTAAGTTTTAATGGCGATAAAAAAGATATATTAGATCTGGACTCTAATACATATAATTAGATAAATATTTCAAATTGTTAGGAAAATCTGTATTTTTTATAAGTAATTATCCCCCGGCTTAGCCGGGGGCTTTTTACTCATAACGCCTAAAAGGC
>OIYY01001808.1_pt1 | contig 10175 bp, 6 predicted proteins | sample 1588341 | NCBI WGS metagenome assembly OIYY01 (sample SAMN03283287) | human gut metagenome | biome: human-associated habitat; material: feces | host: Homo sapiens | place: Peru | collected 2012
CGCAGGCCGCTCGGTCGCTTGGTACGTGGAATCTTGCCGATTGCACGTTGATTGTTACCTTGGAGCCGTGCCCGATGTGCGCCGGCGCGTGCCTGCAAACGCATGTTGGTCGAATCGTGTTCGGCGCGTGGGATGCCAAGTTGGGTGCATGCGGTTCGATTTGGGACATTCCTCGCGACCCGCATGTCGGTCATGTTCCGGAAGTTATCGGTGGCGTTCGTGAATCGGAATGCGCACGATTGATGACTGATTTTTTCGCTGGAAAACGATAATTGCGATTTTGCAGTCGCAAAAACGTAAGAAATATCGAAATACCAAGTAAATCTTGGTAAAGATGATTGCGATTTCAACGGTAATGTTTACGTAATAATATTTCTTGCGATTCTATGGTCGCAAGAAATACTTTCCGACAGAAAGAAACACGCTCGGCGACGTCAACAAATGAAGCTTGTCATACCATCGAAGATGACAGTACAAGGCAATCGCAATATGTAAAGGATGCTGCAATGACGCTCATTCAGACCTTCCATGGCAACGCTACCAACGGTACCGAACTCACTGCGGTCTACGCCGAACAGCCAGCCGCAAACGTGGCGTTCGCACTCGTATTCCCCGGCAATGATCTGCCGCGACTCGTGCATTGGGGTCGCCCGCTCGCAGCACCGGCAACCGTGATCGACATGTTCGACGCGCAAATGCCACAGCGTGTTTCCGGCGCACTCGACTACACCTCATGGCCGAGCGTGCTGCCCACGCAATCCGAATCCTGGATCGGCGCAACCCGTTTCGATGTGCGTCGTGACGGCGTGGAACTGTTCTGCAAGTTCGCAGTCAGCAACATCACCGCCGAAACCGTGGCGGCTGGCAAGACCTACGTCATGGGCGAAAAAGACGGATACCCGAATTGGAGCGTGGCCGACGAACCCAAGCAAACCCCAACCGTCACCGTCACCGCCGAAGACGCGGAACAGCATGTGAAACTCATCTGGACCTGCGAACTCGACGAAACCGGCCTCATCCGCCAGAACGCCGAAGTCGTGAACACCGGCGAAGGCCAGCTCGAAGTCGGCAAGATCGAACTCGCATTCACCGTGCCGGCCGACGCCAACGAAATCCTCACCACCACCGGCCACCATCTGCGCGAACGCTCCCCGCAGCGCCAAGACTTCACCCTCGGCCGCTTCGCCAAAGCATCCATGGCCGGACGCCCAGACTTCGATGCCACCCTGCTGCTCAGCGTCGGCGAAAAAGGCTTCGGCTTCACGCACGGCAACGTCTACTCCGCACACGTGGCATGGAGCGGCAACAGCGTGCTCTCCGCGGAACGCCTGCCCTACACCGGCGGCGAAGTACTGTTCGGCGGCGAAATCAGCCTCGCCAATTCAGAGTCCTACACCACCCCATGGCTCATCGGCTCCTACGGCGAAGGCCTCAACGAAGTCGCAGCCCGCTTCCACAGCTACATTCGCCGCGTGCATCGCGACTGGCTTGCTGAACACAACATCGCACCCAAGCCGCGCCCGGTCATTCTCAACACGTGGGAAGCCGTCTACTTCAACCACGATTATGACACCCTCACCGCACTCGCCGACAAGGCCGTGGAAAGTGGCGTGGAACGTTTCGTGGTGGACGACGGCTGGTTCGGCTCCCGCCGCGACGACACCTCCGGCCTCGGCGATTGGCAGATTTCGCAGGACGTGTGGCCCGACGGCGACAAGTCGCTCAAGGCGCTTGCCGATTACGTGCACGGCAAGGGACTCGAATTCGGTCTGTGGTTCGAACCGGAAATGGTCAACCCTGATTCCGACCTGTTCCGCGCGCACCCCGACTGGGTGCTGAAGCCCACCGAAGGCCGTCTGCCCATGCAAGGACGTACCCAGCAGGTCGTGGACCTGACCAATCCGGACGCCTACGGCTACATTTACGGCGCAATGGACAAGCTCGTCGGCGAACTCGGCATCGACTACATCAAGTGGGATCACAACAAGCTCGTCACCGAAGCCGTCTCCCCGCGCACCGGACGCCCGGCAGTGCACCAGCAGACGCTCGCCGTATATCGCATTTTCACTGATCTGAAGGCCGCACACCCGGGACTTGAAATCGAAAGCTGCTCTTCCGGCGGTGGCCGCGTGGACCTCGGCATCCTCGAAGTGGCCGACCGCATTTGGGGATCCGACTGCGTCGACCCGGTGGAACGCGCCGACATCCAGCGCTACACCTCGTTGCTCGTGCCGCCGGAAATGATCGGCGAACATGTGGGCGCATCCCCGGCGCACTCCACGCACCGCGCCACCACGCAGGAACTGCGTATGGCCATGGCCTTCTTCGGACACATGGGCATCGAATGGAACCTGCTCAAGGAACCGCAGGAAGATATCGACAAGCTCGCCGAATGGGTCGCCGAATTCAAGAAGCATCGCGAATGGTTCGCCGTAGACACAGTCGTGCATTCCGACGCAGCCGATCCGGCAGTGCGCTTGGACGGTGTGGTCATGCCTAACCAAGCGGCCGCCATCTACCGTTTCACCCAGCTCACCACCTCGCAGACCTACCCGGCCGCGCCGGTACGCCTGCCCGGACTCGACCCTGACAAGGTGTATGAGGTGTCGCCGCTCGACGTGAGCCTCGATCTCGCCAAGCAAGACATCGCCAACGGACAGAGCCCGCTCGGCTGGTGGAAGGCCGAAGGCGTGAGGATGACCGGACGCGCGCTCGCCACGTACGGCATCCGCCCGCCGGCACTGCACCCGGCGCAAGCAGTCCTTTTCAAGGCCGTGCTTGCGCCCGTCGAGAGCGCTGAATAAGCCGTAATCGCATAACAAAAATCCTCCCTAGAACAAAGGGAGGATTTTTGTTATGCGAAACAATCAATCGCAATTAATCAGCCAACATACTGGCGAATTGCCTGCGCTGCGGCAGCCTTGGCCCACAAAGCCCAATCGTGGTCGGGAATTTCAAAATCCACTGGCGCGGCCTGGCTATGCCGATACATGTTGATGCCGTTGCGCAAGTCGTCAATACCGAATTTTGCGATGAAAGACGATTCTCCAGCGATCATGATTTTGTCTGGCATGGCAAGATTGGCGATGGTCGCCACCAGGGTGCCGAGACGGAAGCAGACGCGGTTCACCAGATTCGTCGCCTGCGGTTTGTTCGCGCGTGCGTCACGTGCGAAATCGTCGAATGATGCGGGATGTCCGATAATCTGCGAATATTCAGCCGCGATCGAGTTGTCGGACAAACATTGCGCGCATCCCTTATGTCCGGAAACACAACGCGGCCCATCCGGATCGACCAGAATGTGCCCGACCAAACCGTAACTTTTATCCGGACAGTTCACCAGCTCGCCGTTGACTGTCAACGAATAGCCAACGCCCGCGCCGAACGTCAGCACCGCGAAGCTATTCAATCCAATACCGGACCCAAACAGGCAAGCATCAACGACCAACGAATCGATATCGTTGTAAATTCCGGTAGGCAATCCGGTCGCCTCACGAACCATGACGGAAAGCTCCACGGGCTGCGACCAGTGCATGAACGGTGCGAACGTCACCACGGTACCGTCGACAATATGGCCGCCAAGCGAGATTCCCACAGCGCACGGTTTCGGCCAGCCCGCCATCTCCGCCTCGTCGGAACAGTCGGTCGTCAGTTGTTTGATCAGCGCGACCACGGTCTGCGGGGAGGCGTCTTCGATTTCCAGATCATGGCATCCGGTGATGATCTGCCCGATTGCGTTGACCGCAACTGCCGAAATATGCGTCGCGTTGATTTTCATGCCAACGAAAGATCGCGCATTCGCAATCACCTGCAATCCGGTTTGCGGGCGGCCGCGACGTTCCGTATTTTCTTTCTGCACGAAATCTTTCGGCAGTTTGCCGGCCTTGCCGGATGGCATCGGCGTCTCCTCAATCACGCCCGCATAAATCAGATCGCTGGTAATTCGGGAAACAGCACCCTGCGAAAGTCCTAAAATCTGCGCCAACGTAATGCGTGAAATCGGACCATATTTCATGATGCAAGCCGCGACTTTATGGGTATATTCCGAGCCTTCAAACCACTGTGGCAGAGGTGAAACCGCCATCTGAACCATCCTTCGTGCTCCCGTTCGCGCACATCGTGCGTCAAATTACTTTCTCAGAGTAACAAAATCTCGTCGTTTTTGTTTTCCGCCCCGCACAGGCGCGCTGAGCTGGGAATGAAAACTGCCCCCTTCTATAATTCTCAGTAACGGTGGTGTGGTAAGGAAGCCGCTCCACCGTAATAGAGAAAAGATACAAAGGAGTCGAGAATGAAACCTGATTCCACCACTAGTGTAGGTAAATTCAGGAGGATTGTATACCGCGCTCTTACGGCCGCATGCGCAATCGCGTTGACGGCCGGCCTTGCAGGTTGCGGCAACAGCACCGCTGGAACCGTCACTTTGGATTTCTTCCAATTCAAAGCCGAAGCAGCGGACTGGTTCACCGCAAAAGCAAAGGAATTTGAGAAAACCCATCCCAACATCAAAGTCAACGTCAACAATTCGTCCGACGCAACCACTGATTTGCGTACGCGACTGGTGAAAAATCGTGAACCCGACGTCATCACCATCAATGGCGACATTAATTTCGGCATGCTCGCCGAAGCGGGTGTTTTCCACGATTTCACCGACGATGACATCGTCGACGAACTCAATCCAGGCATGGTGAACATCGCCAAGAGCCTTGTACAAACCAACGACGAATCCAAGAAGCGCCTGTACGGCCTGCCGTATGCGGGCAACGCGTCCGGCTACATCATCAACGCCGACGTGTGGGAGGAAGCGGGCGAGGATCCCGACAATCCACCGCAGACGTGGAGCGAATTCATCGACCTGCTGCAACGCTTCAAGAGCAAGGGCATTGTACCGATCGAAGCGAGCACCGCCGATCCGTGGACACTCCAGGCGCCGCTGGCGTCACTCAACTCCACGCTGGTGCCGGAATCCGAATATCTTTCCCTCAAAGACGGATCGAAGAAATTCTCCGACCTGTGGGGCACTGTCAGCGATCAGCTGGTCGAGATCTACCAGAACTACACGCAGAAGAATCCGGCCGTCACTTACCAGCAGGCCACGCAGGATCTGGCCGCAGGCAAAGCCGCGATTCTGCCACTCGGCACCTACGCGATTCCGCAGATCCGACTCATCAACAGCGATGCCAACTTGCGTTTCGCGCAAATGCCGGCAACCGACGATGCCAGCGAACAGCAACTCACCGCAGGCGATGACGTGATTCTCACCATGGGAGCACACACCAAGCATGAGAAGGAAGCGCGCGAATTCATCGACTTCCTGATGAACGACGAAAACATCAAGGACTACTCCAAGCAGCAGTCCGCATTTACCCCCTACAAAGACACGTATGTGGGCGATGAAGCGCTGAACGGTGTGCTTGACTTCTACCAGGCGGGCAAACTGGCCGACTTCTGCGACCATTACGTGCCAGCCAGCATCAACCTCGCAGGCTTCCTGCAGACGCTGGTTCAGTCGGGCAACACCGAAAAATTCCTGAACAGCGTGCAATCCGAATATGACAAGATCGAAGCCAGAAACTTCAGGTGAGAGGAGGAACGGACATGACTACCGCACATACTGCAAATACTGCGAAGAACTCGGCAGAAAATTCCAAGAATAAGGTTTCGAAATATTCCAAGCGCAAGGTCGATCCGGCATTTTATTGGATGACCGTTCCGGCTGTGATTCTGGTGTCCATCTTCCTGTATTGGCCGTTCCTGCAGGGCGCGGCATACTCGTTCACCAATTCGCAGGGTTATGGTGATTTCAAATTCATCGGATTGAAGAATTATATTGCGATGTTCCAGGATTCTCGCGTCGGTCACGCGTACCTGTTCACTATTCTCATCGCAATTTTGATTACGATCGGCACGAATTTTCTTGGCATGTTCCTTGCGGTGCTGCTGAATTCGAAAATCGCGTTCAAAAACGGATTCCGTGCGATCTTCTTCATTCCGTACACCTTGTCGGTGTTGGTGATCGGCTATGTGTTCAAGTACATTTTCATGACGCCGCTGCCGGCGCTCGGTCAGGCGCTGCATATTGATTGGCTGTCGACGTCAATGATTTCCAATCCGGATTTGGCATGGTTCCCGATTGTGTTCCTGTCAATCTGGCAGGGCGTGGCCTACTCCACGCTGCTGTATTTGGCTGGACTACAGACCATCGACAACGAGATTTATGAGGCGGCTGCGATCGATGGCGTGAGCGCTTGGCAGAACTTCTGGCAGATCACCTTCCCGCTGATCGGCCCGTTCTTCACCATCAACATGGTGTTGAGCCTCAAGAATTCGCTCGGCGCGTTCGACCAGATCATGGCATTGACCAAGGGCGGCCCGGATTCCAAGACCGAAACCGTCTCGTATCTGATCTTCCAGAACGGCCTTGGCAATGGCGAATACTCCTACCAGATGGCGAACGCGGTCACGTTCTTCATCGTGCTGGCAATCCTGGCCTTCGTGCAGCTGAAGTTCTTCAGCGGCAAGGAGAAGGTCTGAGCAAGGGTCTGAAAGTCTGAAGGTAAAGAGGAAATATCATGACTAGCGCAACTGTTGCAAAGACTGCAGCCAAGACTACTCAATCGCAGGCAAAGCCGGAGAAAATCCGCAGGGATCATAAGGTCAACTGGTGGCTGACCGCGGCTGTGGCCGTGTTGAGCCTTACCGTGCTCGTGCCGTTGTATTTCGCTGTGGTCACCGCGTTGAAGACTCCGAGCGAGGCTGGTACGTTCAGCTTGCCGACCACATGGGAATGGCATAATTTCGCCGATGCGTGGAATAAGGTGAACTATCCGAAGGCCGCGCTTAATTCCGCAATCATCACCGTGTGCGCGGTGGTGTTGACGCTGCTGACGAACACGTTCGTCGCGTATGCTGTGGCAAGGAATATGGATAAGCGATTCTTCCGTTTCCTGTACTACTTCTTCCTTGCGATGATGTTCGTGCCGTTCACGGTGATCATGCTTCCGATTGCGAAGGAAATGGGTTCGCTGCATCTTGATAATCAGCTTGGTTTGATTATTTTGTACACGATTCTCGGTATTGGTACGAATCTGTTTATTGCGATTGGTTTCATTCGTTCGATTCCGATTTCGTTGGAAGAGGCGGCTCGTATCGACGGTGCTTCCACCTGGCGTATTTTCTGGACGATCATTTTCCCGCTGATGGGTCCGATTAATGCCACGATTGCGATTTTGACCGCACTGTGGGCTTGGAACGACTTCCTGCTGCCGTTGATCACGCTGACCGATCAGAGCAATCAGACGATTCCGCTCGCACAGTACGTGTTCCAAAGCCAGTTCACGTCGAACTATCCGATGGCCTTCGCGTCCTACCTGATGGCCATGGCTCCGGTCCTCATCGTCTACATCTTCGCCCAGAAGTGGGTTGTCGGTGGTGTGATGAGGGGAGCCGTTAAGTGAACAGCCCAGGGGTCTGTTCATAGGCTCCCCCTGAGCGAGCCGATAGGCGAGTGAAGGCAGGGACAACGCGGCCGTAGGCCGTCCGTTCAGGAAGTAAACCTTCACCGCTCTGAGCGGGACTGGCCTATCCCACTCCCCAGCGCGGGACGTTTCATCTCCCTTTCTGGAACGTCCCGCGTTTTTATTTTTGCGGATTGGATTTTCGCGTCCGTAAGAAGCGTATTCTTTTCTTGCTTTGCAAAACTCGCCGCGGGAAAGAAAGAAAAACAGGGTTGCATACCATAGGGGAGTAGGCAAAATCGATCTTCTGCATGAAGCTGACATGAGCTGAAAACGGGCAGAGTCAGTCACGAAAGATCGAACGAAAATCCAACAAACGTCAAGCAAAGGAGCTCCACGACATGACGAATTTCAATCGTTCCACCCTTCCCGACAGCGTGCGTTCCAACGGTGCGACCCCGAACCCGTGGTGGGCCAACGCGGTGGTGTACCAGGTGTATCCTCGTTCCTTCCAAGACACGAACGGCGACGGCATCGGCGACCTGAAAGGCATCACCAGCCGTCTCGATTATCTGGCCGACCTTGGCGTGGACGTGGTGTGGTTGAGCCCGGTCTACAAGTCGCCGCAGGATGACAATGGCTACGATATTTCCGATTATCAGGATATCGATCCGTTGTTCGGCACGTTGGAGGATATGGACGAGCTGCTTGCCGAAGCGCACAAGCGCGGTCTGAAGATCGTGATGGATTTGGTGGTCAACCACACGTCCGACGAGCATGCTTGGTTCCAGGCTTCCCGCGACAAGGACGATCCGCATGCCGACTGGTATTGGTGGCGTCCGGCCAGGCCGGGCCATGAGCCGGGCACTCCGGGTGCCGAGCCGAATCAGTGGGGTTCCTATTTCGGTGGTTCCGCTTGGGAGTACGATCCGAAGCGCGGCGAGTATTTCTTCCACCAGTATTCCAAGAAGCAGCCGGATTTGAATTGGGAGAATCCGGAAGTGCGCAAGGCCGTCTACAAGATGATGAATTGGTGGATGGATCGCGGCATTGACGGCTTCCGTATGGATGTGATCACGCAGGTTTCGAAGACTGTTGATAAGAACGGCAAGCTGCCGGGAGAAGACGGCTGCGAGATTGAGGATTATCCGGTTGGTGAGGAAGGCTATTCCAGCCCGTTCCCATGGTGCTCCGACGGTCCGCGCATCGACGAGTTCCTTGCCGAAATGCGCCGAGAAGTGTTCGAAGGCCGCGAAGGCTACATGAACGTCGGCGAAGCGCCGGGCATCACTCCAGCACGCAACGAGCATGTCACCGATCCGAAGAACGGCGAACTTGACATGCTGTTCCTCTTCGACCACGTGGGCATCGACCAGGAAGGTTCCAAGTGGAACACCGTGCCGTTCGAAGTCAAGAATCTGCGCGCCCGTCTCGCCGACCAGCAGGAGGCTGTGAAGAACGCCGGCTGGGCCAGCCTGTTCTTCTGCAACCATGATCAGCCGCGCGTCGTCTCCCGTTGGGGCAATGACGCTGATCGCGAGTCGCGCGAGCTGAGCGCCAAGGCGTTCGGCATGCTGCTGCACATGCACCGCGGCACCCCGTACATTTACGAGGGCGAAGAGTTGGGCATGACCAACGCACACTTCACCACGCTCGAGCAGTATCGCGATCTGGAATCCATCAACGGCTACCGCCAGCGCGTGGAAGAAGCAAAATGCCAGTCCGCAGAATCGATGATGGACGCGCTCGCACTCATCGGCCGCGACAACGCACGCACGCCAATGCAGTGGGACGCTTCCAAGTATGCCGGCTTCACCGCGCCGGACGCGGCGACGGAACCGTGGATCGGCGTCAATCCGAATCATGTCGAGATCAACGCAGCCGAGGAATTCGACGATCCCGAATCCGTGTACAGCTTCTACAAGAAGCTCATCGCCATGCGCCACAACAACGCGACCATCGCGACGGGCGAATGGAATCTGATTGCGGCAGACAGCGAGCAGGTGTATTCCTTCACCCGTACCAGCGGCGACGACACGATTCTCGTCATCGTCAATCTTACTGATAAGACGGCGCAGGTGCCTGCTGAGGTCGCGCAACTGCTTGAGGATGGCGTGGGCGAGTCGCAGGTACTGCTCAGCACCTATGATGCTGTACATAGCGTAAAGTCGGTCGCTCGCGGCGAGCTTGCTCGCTGGGAGGGGGTCGTGATTCAGCTCTGATCGATCTTTCCTATAAACTCTCTGCAAAGCGTTCGTGCGATTCATCACGGGATCGTACGAACGCTTTTTCTTTATTTGTATTGTGATTTATCAGATTATGTATTGCGATTATTCCTGATTGCTTGTGACTACTTTTCGCAAGTAATCTCACTTTTCATCGCGAAAGCCGCATGATAAGGCAGTTTCGGCAGACGTACGCTTACAATAACGCTCATGGAACAAAACGAGGTTCTCAAAGCATTGCAGCGCGATCATGCAGCTGAACTGAAACTAGCCGCCGAACGACTCAAGGGCACTGCACGCCACACGGAAATCATTCCGTCCAAGGTGCTGTCCGACATGACCGGACATGAGATTCTGCTCAAGCCTGAGAATCTCCAGGTCACCGGATCGTTCAAGATTCGCGGCGCCTACAACAAGATCGCATCCCTGAGCGATGAGCAGCTGGCTCGCGGCATTGTCACCGCTTCCGCGGGCAACCATGCGCAGGGCGTGG
>OIYY01001810.1_pt1 | contig 10158 bp, 6 predicted proteins | sample 1588341 | NCBI WGS metagenome assembly OIYY01 (sample SAMN03283287) | human gut metagenome | biome: human-associated habitat; material: feces | host: Homo sapiens | place: Peru | collected 2012
GGTTCCGCAGCAATGCCAGCCGTTACGACAAGTACGACCGCAAGGGTCCTAAGGTATTTGCCGGCGAGTATGCTGCCCATGCCGAGCACGATCCTAACTCTTGGGAGGCTGCGCTTTCAGAGGCTGCCTTCATGACCGGCTTGGAGCGCAATGCCGATGTGGTTTATCAGGCTACCTATGCTCCTCTCTTCGCTCATGTAGAGGGATGGCAGTGGCGTCCAGACCTCATCTGGTTTGATAATCTCAGCTCAGTGCGTTCAGCCAACTACTATGTTCAGCAGCTCTACGGCGAGAACAAGGGTACCAACGTATTGAAGCTTACCGAGAACGGCAAGGCTGTAGCTGGCGAGAATGGTCTCTATGCCACCGCTTGTTTCGATAAGGCTACCAAGAGCTACATCGTGAAGATTGCCAATACCTCTAACGAGGAGAAGGAAATCAACGTTACCTTCAATGGCATCAAGAAGTTGAACCCTGGCAAGATGACTGTTCTTCATGCTGATGATATCCAGGCAGAGAACAAGATCGACAACAAGAACGTGGTTGTTCCTGTTGTATTTGATGCTCAGGCTAACGGCAACGTCTTGAATGTGAAGATGAAGGCGAACAGCTTTGTAGTATATAGATTTTAAGTTTTAGTTTTAAAGTTTATGTAGTGTATAACCATTTAAGGTAGAAAAATGGCGAATCCCTTGCAGCAGCAATGTTGCAAGGGATTTTTTTTCACTAAAACGATGACTTGTTTTTATTAATGGCTTCTCAATAGGGATAATGCATAGAGAGGCAGTATGGTTACATGCCTTATGGCATCATCGTCCTGCTTGTCAATGTAATCAAATGATCCAAAATTCTCTAAGGAACAACGGAAGGCTTCGGTGAGCTTTTTCTCTCTCATGAATAGCCAGAGACTCTTCATGCCGCCCTGGGTGCCCGATTTGATTTCGATAGGGGTAATCTTCATGTTGTGGATTTCCAGATAGTCTATCTCGGCAACACTCTTCCCCTTCTGCTCCCAATAAAACATCTTCTGGCGCTGGATGCATGGTTTGTAACGCATCATCTCGAGTCCGGCAACCATTTCTGTTACACTTCCCTTATTGACAAGTTCCTGAGGAGTGCCGGCTAAAATAAGTTCTATGAGCTGCTGAGACAGGTCGCCTTCCAGTTGAAGCACAGCTAACAGTAATCCTGGGTCCAGAAAGAGCACCTTCATGCTTTTCTCGTCAGCTTCCGCATCCAGCGGAATACCATTGCCCGAGGTAGCAACCACAGGAGTAACGATTCCCGCAAGTGTCAACAGGCGGAGGGCTTCTCTGATTTGTGAACTCTGATAATCTGCTGATATTTGCTTGTATGTCAACTTCTCTCCTGCCTGATGGCAGATGCCACGCATCGTTGTGCGCAGCAAATCTGGCTTGACTCTCTTTTTATACTTGCTGAAATCATCTTCGTATGTCAGTATGATGTCTTCCTGGATGTTTCTGCATCGGTTGAAATCGTGTGTCTTGGTCCATGCCAGAACAGATTCCGGCATGCCTCCAACAAGCAGGTAGGTGCGGAAGTATTCCACGAGTTTATCATGGAAGGCTTGATCTAAAGACTGGTTTCCGTATGCTTCATTCCGGAGAAGGATGAGTCCTTCTTCGTGATTGGCATACAGGAATTCATCGAAAGTCATTGGATACATGAAGAGCGAGTGAATCCTTCCTACTCCAAAAGTAGGGAGCTCCTGAAGCGCAAATTCCAGAAGTGATCCTGCGGCTATGACATGCAGCTCAGGATAATCTTCCTTGAAGAAGCGTAGTGCCATGATGGCTTCTGGGCATTCCTGAATTTCGTCGAGGAAGAGAAGCGTCTTACCTGCTTCTACAGGGACATTGATATAACTGCTGATTTTTTTAGCAATCAATCGTACGTCAATATCCCCCTGGAAGAAGGTTTTGATTGCCTTGTTACGTTCGAAGTTTACCTCGGCGAAATACTCGAATTGCTTTCCAAAGTTTTTGACTGCTGATGACTTTCCAACCTGTCGGGCACCACGAAGCAGCAAGGGTTTTCGCATGGAATCTTCCTTCCAGGCGATGAGTTCTGAGTCTATGTTTCTATGTATATATTCTGTCATAATTGTAACTGTTTGAATAACAGGCGCAAATATAGCGAAAATACTCAAATCCGAGAAATAAATCGCGTTAAAATACTCAAATCCGAGAAATAATCGGCGTTAAAATACTCAAATCCGAGAAATAATACGACCTGCACGGTTGAAATTACCCAATACGCCCTGAACCAACGGTCACCGTCCGAAGGGAAAGGTAAAGGGCAGAAGCTTTCAGCCCGTTTTAACCGTATAGTTTGTTTTTTTTATTGTCGGATAAGCCCGAAAAAACGACGTTTAAACGCATTTAATAACAAACAGGCACGATGACCCGAAAAGGGAGGTTGCGAATATACATTTTTTTATATATCTTTGCAATCAATAAGATTCTATTTGTGTAATCAATAAAATTCTATTTTTGTATTAACTGATAAACATGTAAGGCTTATGAGACGGAAAATTCACAGCTTAACTTTTATGTTCATGGCATTGTTAATGATGTTGATGACGTTCGCTTCATGCAGCAAACTTCAGGATTTGCTGAATGAGGGAGATGATGACGACGACGATGGAGGCATTAATCCACCGGAACTCGTAGAAGGAAGAATGGAAGACATCGCTCTTTCGGGTATCGTGAGAGATGCCAGCGGCACTCCAATCGAGGGTGTGAGCATCGTGAGTGGCTCTTCTGCTGCTACTACCAATACCGATGGATTCTTTGAATTCGACCAGATTCAGGTAGTAAGTGTCCTGAACGACCGCTCGGTAGTGAGATTCAGCAAGGCGGGCTATTTTGATGTGGTGCGTTCTATGGATGCTGACGATGATGCTGCCGATGGCGCAAGCTGGGAGGTGGTGATGTGCAGGAAGGAGAACAATGATTTCACCAGCATCAAGACCTATTCTTCTTCATCCGACCAGACTCTGCAGGCTGGCGAAATGAAGATTGATATGCCGCAGGATGGATACAAGGTGGATGGCACCGGAGCCGGCTATACCGGAAAGGTGAAGTCGGAGATGGTGTATCTGGATCCTAACAATGAGCGATTCTCTGAGATGATGCCGGGTGGCGACCTCGCCGCTGTGCGTTCCGACAACTCCAGCGTCCAACTGGTTTCCTACGGAATGACCGACCTGAACATGTATGCCGAAAATGGCGACAAGCTGCAGCTCAAGGATGGCAGCAAGGCAAAGCTTACCTTCCCGATACCAGCCGGAATGGGCGAGAATCCACCAGCCAGCATCCCTTTGTGGAGCTTCAATGAGAAGACAGGACTCTGGGAGGAAGAAGGAAGTGCCGCATTGCAGGGAAATGTATATGTAGGAGAAGTGGCTCATTTCTCCTGGGTCAACCTGGATTATCCTGAAAGGCAGGGCACCGTTTATGGATATGTAAAGGATGATACGGGCAAGATTCTGCCTGGTATAAGATTGAACATCGGACAGTTGCTGACTTCTACCGTAACCAAATCGGATGGATATTATTCGCATGAAGTTCCTGCTAATACAGACTTCAGCATCACTGTGAAGGATTTGTACTATGGTGGCATCAACCAGAAGGTTTCTGTAAAGGTTCCTGCCCTCTCTCCAGGAGAAAGACGTCAGGTGGATATCACGCTGCCTCACCTGGTTCGCGTATATGGCAAGGTGATGAACGAGCGGGGCGACGGCATCCGCTCAGCGGTATGGGTGCAGACGGAAAAGGCTAAGACTGAAGTTCTCCAGACCGATAAGGAAGGAAACTTCAGTGTGTATGTACCGAAGGATATGAAGGGTAAAGCCACCGTATATGCCCGAACCTATCGAGGTGAAGATTCCAAGGACATAACCATCAAAGAAGAGGATGTATATGTAGAACTGACTGTAAGCGAAACTGGTGGAGGTGTTACTACCAATATGATCCATATCCTCTCTGATGTTCTGGGCGATGAAGCATGGCCTATACCAACCTATACGAGTCCGCTTAGTGGTGTGATGATTCTGGATGATGCTCTGATGCTGATACCAGAGGAAAGAGCTAACATCTTAATGGCTATCATGGTAGCTCATTATGATAAGGAGAAGACTACCTATACGGATGGTGTAACAGCCCGCGTGGCTAATCGGACAGAGAAGCGCCTGTTCCAGACTATGGCGGGCAAGGAAATGAAGTGTACCGTACAGAGAAACGGCAATGATTTCGTGTTCTCACTGGAAGGAAATGGAGCCTTTGGCAAGGTATCTTTTGACGAAGATGATGCCGATGATCTGGATTCTGATGAAAAATATGATGAGAATGCCAAGTTGGTTGGCAAGATGATGAACTATCCGCTCCTGGCTACAGCCAAGACGCTTCGCAACATCAAGCCGGTAGATGCCGGCTTCCCTTCTTTCACTCCACAGCTGGAGGCAAAGGCTCCTTTGGCACTGCTGATTACGGAAAGTCTTAAGCTGGGCAAGGGTGGCATCGTTTATTATAATGGTGGAAGCAGCGACTATAAGACGCTGAAGAATGCGGCAGCCAGGTTGGGCCTTACCAATATGGGAGAGGACAATGAGAATGGCGGTATGTATGTAATCTTCTATTCGGCAAAGAAGAAGATTCTGATTACGCTTGAATATGATTCTGAGGCTACAGGCGTTACCGACAAGACTACCTTGGAGGATGCTGAAGAATATGCTCCTATCCAGTTGACAGTATTGGATGGTATATCAGAAGAAGCGCTCCGTGCCTTGATGGAGGAGGATGATGACGAGGGTAGCCGCAGCACCCGAGTAACAGCCCGCAGGCATTTCAATCCGATATCGAAATGTAAGTTTGATGGCTTTAAGAAGAAAAAAATGTTCCAAAAGCTTGCTCGTCTGCGTTAATTTACCTATATTTGCAGGGTAAATTTATTGAAAATAATAGAAATGATGAAAAATGATAAGCTTAACCTCTGGCAGGTTCTCCTGCCTCTCTTGCCTCTGCTGATGATCCTGGCTTCCTGCCGGAAATCGGCAGAGGAAACTGCTGATAACTTGCGTATCGAAAAACTGCATCAGCTCGATGAACTCCTCAATGCGCAGTCGCCGCAGGCTAAGACGGAAATAGAAAAAGGTATGAAGCTGGCGAAAGACAGCCTCACGTTTTATGAGTATTATGCCAGGAAGGGAAGATGGTTCTGCCAGTCGGCAACGCCCGATTCTACGGTAGGCTATGTGGACCGCACCTTGCGCTTCGCCCTCCGTCAGCCAGATACTCCGCGCCGCAACGGACTTCTTGCCTATACCTACAACTGTCAGGGCATCAACTATCATAATTTTCATCGCAAGGCAGACGAGGTGGTTTCGCTCTACCAGTCTGCCTATGCCTATTCCATGCGTAGCGATGTGCAGCATCAGGCGCCTAGCATCTGTGCCAACCTGGGTGATGCCTATCTCTTCAAGAATCAGTTGCCGCAGGCTGCCTCCTGGTATCGCCGTGCGCTCTTTCTGGTAGATTCCCTCCAGCTGCCCAAGGAGGAGAATGTCTCCCTCTATGTGGGTCTGGCTACCATCTACCTGAAACTCAATGATTTTGATGCATCGCTCCAGTGCTATCAGCAGACGGAAGACCATCTCCCGCAGATGTCGCTGGCTATGCAGGCATATTATCTGAACAATTACGGCAACTACTACTATTATAAGAAAGACTATGCCCAGTCGCTCCGCAAATTCCTGCAACTGAAGCAGTTGCTGGAGAAGCACAAGAAGGGCGACTGCTTCGACATGTATCTCTGCAAGCTGAATATGGCAGATGTGTATCTCAATCTGGACAGCATTGCCCAGTCGGAGAGATATCTTGCCGAGAGCGAGCCTTTCATGGTGGCCAACCACGATCGAGAGGCGGTATATTACTGTAATACGATTCATATCGGCCAGGAGGTGAAGAAGGGAGATATGGCGGCTGTTACCCGCATTCTGAACAGCGAGAGGCAGCAGTTTGGAGAGAATCTCAGCAATCTCGTAGCCTTCAACCTGCGCCAGATCCGCAATCAGTATCTGCAGCGATATTACCTCGCCAAGGGCGATTACCGCATGGCATTCGAGAATCTGCGCAGGGATATGCAGAAGAATGATTCGTTGGAGCACAACAGAATCAAGATGAGAGCTTCGGAAATCATGGACCGCTTTACCCAGGATACGCTGAAACTGCACCACGACCTGGTGCTTGAGCACAAGACGGCACAGCTGAACCAGACCCGCTTCATCGCCCTGGCGGTGGTGCTGCTGATTCTGCTGCTGTGCATGTTCTTCGTCATCAAGAGCATGCGATCCGGCAAGCGGCTCGAAGAGAGCAGGCATCGCGTACTGCAGTTGAAGCTGGAAGGAGCGAGAAACCGAATCTCCCCTCATTTCGTGTTCAATGTCCTCAACAACAAGATCCTGCATGCCGGTACGGCGGAAGCCGACGAACTGATGGGGCTTGCCCGGTTGATACGCAGCAACCTGGATCTGTCCTGCCAGCCGAAGGTCTCGCTAGCCGCAGAGATCGGTTTCGTGAAGCAGTATCTGGCGGTGGAAAGTCCGCTGATGGGCGATGATTTCGATTTCTCGTTGCAGATAGATCCCGAAGTGGATGTGGAGAATACGTATATCCCGTCGATGTTTGTCCAGATACTGGTAGAGAATGCCCTGGTTCACGGTCTGAGAGGCTGGGAGGGCAGGAAGAGCTTGCAGGTAAAGGTAGGCAGAAAGCAGCCGGGCTATACCGTGGTTTCCGTGCTGGATAACGGTAGGGGATTCGATATCCGCCAGAAGGGGAAGAAGCGTACCGGACTGGGCATCATCACCCAGACCCTGGCAGTGGTGAATGAGCATAATCGCTACAAGATGACCTTCTCGCTGCAGAACCGGAAGGCAGAAGACGGCAGCGTGGCAGGATGCCTGGCGCAGGTATGCATACCCGATGGCTTCGTGATGTAGCAGGACTTGCGAAATTTGAATATAAACAATATAATAAGGTGTATGAAAGTTGTAATCATAGACGACGATAAATCTTCAGGCAAGGCTTTGGCTGATTTATTGGAAACGAAATACGATATGGAGGTGCTGGGATGCGCGCTCTGTGGGCTCGACGGCTTGGCGATGGTAAACAAGTACCAGCCCGATGTGCTCTTCCTGGATGTCCAGCTGCCCGATGTGAATGGCTTGGATTTCCTGGATAAGCTGTCGGGATTCGTGCACCGCCGCTGCCAGGTGGTGATGTACACGGCATACGATGAATATATCCTGACAGCCTTCCGCAAGCAGGCATTCGATGTGCTGCTCAAGCCTATCAATCCCCAGGAGCTGGATACCATCGTCAGACGACTGGAGAAAGAGGCTGAAAAAGAGGCTGAGGCTGAAAAAGAGACAGAGAGAGTGGTAGGGGCTGGCGTGAAGAATGCACCCGTTGCTAACGGCAAGCTGCTCTTCTATACCAACTCCGTGGATTTCAGGCTGGTGGATAAGGAGAATGTCTGCCTCTTCCAGTATAATCATGAAGTGAGATGCTGGGAGGTGGTGGTAGCTGGCAACAGGAAGCCCCTGAGGCTGAAACGCAGTGTGAAGAGCACCGACCTGCTTGCGCTCGCCCCTCATTTCATGCAGGTAAACCAGAAGTTCATCGTCAACATCAATTACCTCATCGAGGTGGTTGACAATGTGTGCCATTTCTATCCCCCTTTCGATGAAATCGACTATGTAAAGGTGGGCAGACTCTATAGAAAGAAATTGATAGATAGATTCTTAAGTATTTAAAAACATAATAATTATGATGAAAAATAAGTATTCGGTCATCATCATGATGATTGCCCTCTTCGGAGGACAGACAGCCCTGGCGCAGGAGAAAATCGTGCCAGAAACTCCTCCCGTTCCGCAAGACCGGCTGGACACCCTCTATTACAACAAGAGCTGGAAGGTAACCTCTAACAAGGCTTTTGCCAACTATTATCGCCTGGCGCTCTATCCTGCTGATTCTACGGCAGCCAAGGAGTTCCGCACCTACTATATGAGCGGCGAACTGCAGGGCGAAGGCAGCTTCGTGGTCCTCGACAGGAAGGATGATACCAAGAGCCAGTTTGCCGGCACCTTTACCACCTATTTCAAGGATGGACAGGTAGAGCAGAAGAAGACCTATCTGGCAGGACTGCTCTCGGGCGAATATACCTCTTATTATAATAACGGCAACGTGAAGGAGCATTTCTTCATGAACCAGGGCAAGAAGATGGGGGTAGGAGCCTCTTTCACGGAGAACGGCAGGGTATGCACCCTTACTCCCTACAAGAATGATATTCCTGAAGGATTTTATGTAGTGGTGGATGCCGACGGCAACTATTCCAAGTATTCGCTCACCGACCATCAGCCTATCCTGGAAACTCCTTCGCCTGATGAAATCCTCACCGAGTATAAGAACGGTGTGGCATGGCCTTATTACAACAAGAACGGACTCATCGTGGGCGTGAGCAATTCGATGGTGGATGAGAACATCGGCGATTACCGCGAAATCGGCGTCTTCATCGTCAACAAGAGCATGATCAATGTGGATATCGACCCTTCTCAGATAGAAATCTACGATATGAAGGGCGGCAAGCGAAAGAATTTCGAACTGGTGGGCGCTGATGAGTATGACAAGAAAATCTTCAAGTTCAAGAAGAAGGTGGCTAAGCGTGCGGTAAAGAACAAGGCGATAGTGCAGACCGAACGCGAGAACAACGTGAATGCCAACCTGGGCGCACAGGTGTTTGATGCCGGAACCTCCAATACACTGAAGGATTTCCAGACCCGTATCTGCCGGATGCAGCAGCTGGAAGACGGCAACCGCATGAAGTATTCCGACAAGATGCCTGAGGACCTGGGCTATCTGGAGCGCACCACCATCCATCCGGGCGAAGTGGTTTCGGGCTATCTCTACACCACCGACCGCAAGGCTGCCGATCTCTTCGTCAAGGTAAAGATCAAGGGCATCGACTATCTCTTCGAGTGGAAGGCAAGCAAGGAGAAATAACGTGTGTGAGATGTGTATGCTAATTATTAAAAAATAATGTAAATGATGAAAAAGATTTTGATGATGGCCATTTTGTGCCTCGTATTTGCAACAAGTGGTTTTGCACAGTTCAAGAGATCTGCATTCAATCATGTGGGTCTGAATGCAGGCGTGGGTACCGAAGGTATCAGCATAGGTGTGGCGGCTCCTGTTTCCAATTTCGTGGAGTTGGAGGCAGGCGTGGATATTCGGCCTAAGATACTCAAGATTTCTGGTAAGGCGAACATAACGACAGATGCCTCTATCATCGTTCAGGGACAGACCGTAAGGATTCCTGATTCCGAGGTGGATATTGATGCTGATTTCTCCCGTACAGCCTTTCTTGCCAAGGCGAATATCTATCCTTTCGGCGGCAACAGCAAGTTCTTCGTGGCTGCCGGCTTCGCTTTCGGCGGTGCCAAGCTTGCCAAGTTGAGCGGTCACAGCGATGATCTGGCGCAGTTTATCAGTAAATATCCTGAATATTCAGATGAGATTCTGAAAAACGTAGGTGCGGAACTCTCGGATTATAATATCAAGTTCGACAAGAATGGTGATATCAATGCCGATCTGCGCTGCAATTCCTTCCGTCCTTATCTCGGTCTGGGATTCGGCAGAGTGGTTCCCAAGAACCGTCTGGGTTTCCGCTGGGAGATCGGCTGCCAGTATATGGGCAAGCTGAAAATCTATCAGAACGGCTCGGAGGTAGATGTCAGGAAAGCTTTCAATGATTCGATGGGTGAAGATGGCGGCGACATCGCCGATATCGTGGATAAAATCCAGTTCTATCCTGTGCTCAAGTTGCAGATTGTGGGCAGAATCCTGTAATCAAAATAAGAAAAGTTTGAATTATACATAAAAAAACGGGCAAAATGGTAGCAGTTAGCCAATTATTTCGTAACTTTGCACCCGCAAACTTATAAAATAATAAAAGAAGAATGGCTAATTTGAGATTTGAGGTTGTAGCCGAGGCCTTTAAAAAAAGACCTGTTGAGGTGGAAACTCCCAAGGTGCGCCCTTCGGAGTACTTCGCCAAGTATGTATTCAACCGCCAGAA
>OIYY01001811.1_pt1 | contig 10153 bp, 20 predicted proteins | sample 1588341 | NCBI WGS metagenome assembly OIYY01 (sample SAMN03283287) | human gut metagenome | biome: human-associated habitat; material: feces | host: Homo sapiens | place: Peru | collected 2012
TGGCGGCTTCGCCGTCGATAGGAGAGAAACCTATGTTAAGATAAACTATAATTTAATCGACAAAAAAGGACTTGAAGAATTACCTTCAAGTCCTTAATTATATTATTTAGGTATTATCAGTCAACAAGCTCAATGATGCACATTTCAGCTGCGTCACCACGACGAGGGCCTGTTTTGATAATACGGCAATAACCGCCGTTTCTTTCTGCGTACTTAGGAGCAATCTCATCAAAAAGCTTCTTAACTACATCTTCCTTAGTTACATAAGAAAGAACCTGTCTTCTTGAATGAAGAGTGTCGTTCTTGCCGAGAGTAATCATCTTCTCAGTCATTGCACGAACTTCTTTTGCTCTTGTAACGGTAGTTTCAATCTTGCCGTTTTCTAAAAGAAAAGTAACCATTCCTCTGAGCATAGACTTTCTATGGTCAGTAGGGCGTCCTAACTTTCTGCTACCTGGCATTGAAATTCCCTCCTTTAGTCCTCATCCTTAGCAAGTCCGAAACCTAATGAGCCGAGCTTAGCTACGACTTCATCAAGTGACTTACGGCCAAGGTTTCTAACTTTCATCATATCTTCTTCAGATTTACCGATTAAATCTTCTACTGTATTAATGCCTGCTCTCTTGAGACAGTTGAACGAACGAACTGAAAGGTCAAGCTCTTCAATAGTCATTTCAAGAACCTTTTCCTTGCTGTCATCGTCCTTTTCAACCATAATGTCCTGATTGCCAATCTCTTCAGAAAGGTCAACAAAGAGCATAAGATGGTCATTGAGAATCTTAGCAGCGAGTGAAGCTGCTTCGTCAGCCGGAATTGTACCGTCAGTCTCAATGTCGAGAATGAGTTTGTCAAGGTCAGTCTGCTGACCTACACGGGTGTTTTCTACTGTGTAATTAACCTTTAAAACAGGAGTATAGATTGAGTCAATAGCAATAGTGCCGATTGGCAAATCCATAATCTGCTTGTTACGGTCGCAAGGAACATAACCTCTGCCGTGATTAGCAGTAAGTTCCATATTTACACTTGCACCTTCATCAAGATAAGCGATATGAAGGTCAGGATTAAGAATTTCAACATCTGCATCGTGCTTAATATCAGCTGCAGTGATTTCACCCTCGCCTGAAGCCTCAATATAAAGAGTCTTTGGCATCTCGTCATGTATCTTTAAGATAACATTTTTGAGGTTAAGAACGATCTCTGTTACATCTTCCTTAACATGTGGAATTGTTGAAAATTCGTGTAAAACACCATCAATCTTAACGGAAGTGATAGCATAACCAGGAAGTGATGAGAGAAGAACTCTTCTCATACTGTTACCAAGTGTTGTGCCGAAACCTCTTTCAAGAGGTTCAACAACAAACTTGCCTGTGCTGCGGCTTCCGACAGTAGATACATCTACAATCTCGATTTTAGGCTTATCAATTTCGATCATTTAAAAGCCTCCTAATAAAATGTTGTATATTGTTTTCGCTAAATAACAGCCAAAAACTATTATTTAGAGTAGAACTCAACGATTAAGTGTTCTTCAACAGGATAATCGATGTCATCACGCTGAGGTAATGCTACAACCTTTGCTGTGAGTTCAGCTGCATTTACTTCAAGCCACTTAGGAGCTGTGCCGTAAGCACCTTCCTCTTTAACGAGCTTAAATCTGCCGTTATCCTTGCTCTTGTCAACGACTGCGATAACATCTCCTGCCTTAACGAGATAAGATGGAATGTTTACTTTCTTGCCGTTTACGGTGAAATGACCGTGTGAAACTGCCTGTCTTGCTTCACGACGGGTCTTACAAAAGCCTGTTCTGAATGCAACATTATCAAGACGAGTTTCAATCATTGTAAGAAGAACTGCACCTGTCTGTCCCTGAGCCTTTGCAGCCTTCTCATAATAGGTGTGGAACTGCTTTTCGAGAATACCGTAGATGAACTTAACTTTTTGCTTTTCATTAAGCTGCATAGCATATTCGCTCTTCTTACGGCGATTCTTACTATAAGAATTTCTAAATGTATCCTTATTTGTATAACCCATAACAGCCGGTGAAATACCGAGTGCCTTGCAACGCTTTGCAATAGGTTCTGAATTCTTTGCCATATTTTACTACACCTCCAATAAACTATACACGACGTCTTTTTGGTGGACGACAGCCGTTATGTGGGATAGGAGTAACATCTTTGATAAGACTTACTTCTAAGCCGGCTGTTTGAAGAGCTCTGATAGCAGATTCTCTACCTGAGCCAGGTCCCTTAACGAATACTTCAACATATTTCATACCGTGCTCCATAGCAGCCTTTGCAGCAGTTTCAGCAGCTGTTGCAGCAGCGAACGGAGTAGATTTTCTTGAACCACGGAAACCCATTTCACCGGCAGATGCCCATGAAACAGCGTTACCGTTCATATCGGTAATAGTTACGATTGTGTTGTTGAAGGTTGATTGGATATGGGCAGCACCACGCTCGATGTTCTTCTTCTCACGGCGCTTGCGTGAGCCTGTGGTCTTCTTAGTAGCCATACTTATTTGTTCCTCCTACTATTTCTTCTTGTTTGCTATAGTCTTCTTAGGACCCTTGCGTGTACGAGCATTGTTCTTAGAAGTCTGACCTCTAACAGGAAGGCCCTTTCTATGTCTTACGCCACGATAGCAACCGATTTCTATAAGTCTTTTAATGTCAAAAGCTGTGTTTCTGCGAAGGTCACCTTCAACTGTAAGGTTGTGGGTGATGTAATCGCTGAGCTTCTTAACATCTTCTTCTGTTAAATCTCTGCAACGGGTGTCAGGATTGATGCCTGTTGCTTTGATGATTTCATTAGAGGTTGTGCGACCGATACCGTAAATATAGGTAAGGCCGATTTCAACTCTCTTGTCATTAGGTAAGTCAACACCTGAAATACGTGCCATTTTACAGTTTACCTCCGATTATTAATTCAGGATTAGCCCTGACGCTGTTTGTGCTTTGGATTTTCACAGATAACCATTACTTTTCCATTGCGCTTTATAACTTTGCACTTTTCGCAAATTTTCTTTACAGAAGGTCTTACTTTCATTCTGAATATCCTCCTAATTATTACTTTGAGCGCCATATGATACGACCCTTTGTAAGGTCGTACGGGGACATCTCAATCGTTACCTTGTCACCGGGAAGTATACGAATGTTGTTCATTCTAAGCTTTCCGCTGATGTGGGCTATAATGATGTGGTCATTTTGCAATGTTACTTTAAAAGTTGTATTAGGTAACACTTCAACCACGGTACCCTCAACTTCTATCATATCTGACTTTGACATCTTATACCTCGCTAAAAATTATTATTACGATTGATGTTTTTTATTTAACTGGAATCACATTACGGCGTAATCGCCAGCAATCGATTACAAGCTTCAGACTTTTGTTAAAATAACAGGACCGTTTGGCGTAATTGCAATAGAATGCTCAAAATGAGCAGCTAATTTGCCGTCAGCGGTTTTAACAGTCCATCCGTCCGAAAGCTGTTTAACCTTGTAGGTTCCCAGATTAATCATTGGTTCAATTGCCAATGTCATTCCGGGTAACAGTCTGATACCACGACCTGCGTGACCGAAGTTTGGTACGCTTGGTTCTTCATGAAGTTTTGTTCCGACGCCGTGACCGACAAAGTCACGAACTACGCCGTATCCACGCTCTTCACAGTATGTTTGAACTGCATTGCCGATATCGCCGATTCTGTTGCCGGGAACTGCTTGTTCAATACCTTTATAAAGGCTCTCACGAGTAGTATCCATCAGCCGCTTTGCTTCGTCGGAAACTTTTCCGCAAGCAAATGTGGCAGCATTGTCGCCGTTATATCCGTTTTTAGCAGCACCCAAATCGATGCTGACAATGTCACCCTCTTTGAGAATTCTGTCAGCTTTTGGGATGCCGTGGATAACTTCATCATTTATAGATATACATGCGGTAGCAGGAAATCCACCGTAGTTTAAAAAGTTAGGAGTTGCACCGTGTTTTTTTATAAACTTGTATGCAATCTCATCAATTTCCTTGGTAGAAACGCCCGGCTTTACTGCCTCGCCTGCTACCATTAATGCTTCAGCCGAAATTTGACAAGCTTCTTTCATAAGCTCGAGTTCACGACTGCTCTTTAGCACTATCATGTTAATCCTCCAACGCAGCGTAAACGAGTGCAGTTGTATCAGCAACTTCTTCCTGTCCTTCTACAACAACGAGTTTACCAAGCTTGTCATAGAATTCTTTAAGCGGTTCTGTCATTTGGTGATATTCAGCCAAACGAGCAAGAACTGTTTCAGGAGCATCGTCCTTACGCTGTACAAGTTCACCGCCGCAAGCGTCACAAATGCCATCCTTTGCAGGCTTCTTATACTCAATATGATAAGAATTAGCGCATTTTGCACATACACGGCGGCCGCTCATTCTCTTTGTGATTTTCTCATCAGGAACCTCAATGTCAAGCACCTTATCAATATCAATACCTGAATCTAAAAGTGCCTGAGCCTGAGGAATAGTCCTTGGAAAACCGTCAAGAATGAAGCCGTTTTCGCAATCTTTTTCTTTAAGTCTGTCCTTGATAATACCGATTACAACCTCATCAGGAACAAGCTGACCTGCGTCCATAAAAGACTTAGCTTTAATTCCCATCTCTGTGCCGTCTTTAACTGCTGCACGAAGAATGTTGCCGGTTGAAATAGCCGGAATACCGTATTTTTCTACAATCTTTTCTGCCTGAGTACCTTTGCCTGCACCCGGAGCGCCGAGAAGAATAAGTTTCATAATTAATACTCCTATAAATTATTAGTCAAGGAAACCTTTGTAGTGACGCATCATCATTTGTGACTCTAACTGGCGAACAGTTTCAAGAGCAACACCGCACATAATGATAAGTGAAGTACCGCCGAGTGAAATTGTCATACCGCCATCGTTACCGTTTTCTGTAAGCGGCTTAATAGCAGCATCACAGATAAGTGAGTAAACGATTGGGAAGAGGGCAATGACTGAAAGCATCAAAGCACCGATAAGTGTAAGCCTTGAAAGGACTCTGAGAATATAGTCAGAAGTAGGCTTACCCGGTCTGATGCCCGGAATTGCGCCATTGTTTTTACGCAAATTGTTTGCCATTTCTATTGGGTTGTACTGAATTGTACTGTAGAAATAAGCAAAGAAGATGATAAGAAGGAAGTACATTGCTGCGTACCACCAAGAGTCACCCTGGAAAGCGTTGAAGAACTTTTCCCAGAAAGTGCCCTTATACTTATCAGCTGAAATGAACATTTGAACTGTTCCAGGAAGAGAGAGAATAGATGAAGCGAAAATTACAGGAAGTACGCCGCTCATATTAACCTTAATAGGCATATGAGTTGACTGACCGCCCATCATCTTTCTGCCAACTACACGCTTAGCGTATGAGATTGGAAGTCTTCTCTCTGAATTATCCATAAATACGATGTATGCAATCATAAGTAAGAAGCATACAATAACTACAGGAACGAGTATTTTGTAAACAAGTCTGCCGGTGTCGAGATACTGGAAGAGCTGTTTGATGAGGGTTGGGAAACGAGAAACGATACCTGCGAAAAGGATAATGGAAATACCGTTACCGATACCGCTGATAGTAATCTGTTCGCCGAGCCACATAATAACTGCTGTACCTGCAGTCAAAACTGCTACAATTACAACTGCCTGGAATACTGCGTCAAAGCCTGTGAATGCAGCGCCGTTAGCGTCAGTCATAAGGTAGTTGTTTGTACGAAGATAGAAGTAATAAGCGATTGACTGAAGAATACCGAGTGCAACTGTTACGAAACGAGTAATAGAAGCAAGTTTCTTTCTGCCTTCTTCGCCTTCCTTCTGTAATCTCTCGAGTGCAGGAATTGCAACTGCGAGAAGCTGAATGATGATTGAAGAGTTGATGTACGGGGTGATTGACATAGCGAAAATTGTACCGTATGTGAATGCACTACCTGTCATCAAACTTAAATAAGTGAGAATTGTGTTGCCCTTACCAACATTGATTTCATCAACAATGTTAAGGAAAGGTACGGGAATGACTGAACCTATTCTGAAAACGAGGATAATAAATGCTGTGAACAAAAGCTTTTTGCGAATGTCAGGCACTTTCCACGCATTGATCATGGTTTTAATCATTAGAGCACCTCCACCTTGCCACCTGCAGCTTCAATCTTTGCCTTAGCTGACTCACTGATAGCAGCAACTTTTACTGTGATTGCCTTAGTGATTTCGCCTTTACCGAGAACCTTTACACCGTCAAGTGTCTTCTTGATAACACCTGCTTCTTTAAGGCTCTGAGCATCAACTGTAGCACCGTCTTCAAATCTTTCGTTAAGTGTTGAAAGATTTACAACTGCATATTCAGTAGCGAAGATGTTGTTAAATCCTCTCTTTGGTACTCTTCTTTGGAGTGGCATCTGACCACCTTCAAAACCAGGGCGTCTGCTGTAACCTGAACGAGACTTTTGACCCTTCTGGCCTTTGCCGGCTGTTTTACCCTGACCTGAAGCAGTACCTCTACCAATTCTTTTTACGCTCTTTTTAGAGCCCTGTGCAGGAGAAAGTTCATGTAATTTCATATTATCTGCACCTCCCCTTATTCTTCTACGATAGTTACAAGGTGAGAAATCTTTGCGATTTTACCCTGTGTCTGTGCATTATCAGGCTGAACTGTTACATTGCCGATTTTGCGAAGACCAAGAGAGTGGGCTGTGGCAATCTGGTCTTTCTTACTGCCGATTAAGCTCTTTGTAAGCTTGATTTTAATGTCTGCCATTATTCCACCCTCCTTAACCTAAAATTTCCTTGGTTGACTTGCCACGAATTGCAGCAACTTCGTCAGCTGTTCTAAGCTGGCTCAAACCATTGATAGTAGCTCTTACTACATTGCAAGGGTTGTTTGAACGGATAGCCTTAGTTCTGATATCTTTGATACCTACTGTTTCAACAACAGCACGAACAGGACCGCCGGCGATAACACCGGTACCCTTTGGAGCAGGCATAAGGAGAACCTCACCTGCGCCGAACTTACCCTTAATTTCATGAGGAATTGTTGTTCCTTTAAGAGCAACCTTAATTACATTCTTCTTTGCATCCTCGATACCTTTACGGATAGCATCAGGAACTTCGCCTGACTTACCGATACCGAAGCCTACAAGACCGTTACCGTCACCAACAACTACGAGAGCTGCGAATTTGAAAATTCTACCACCCTTTACAGTCTTTGATACACGGTTGATAGTAACTACTCTTTCTTCAAGTTCCATTGAAGATACATCAATTTTTGCCATAAAAATTTACCTCCTTCGTTAGAACTTAAGTCCGCCTTCACGAGCGCCGTCTGCAACTGCAGCTACACGACCGTGATATACGTAACCGCCACGGTCAAATACGCATTCTTCAATGCCCTTTGCCTTGGCTCTGTCTGCTAATGTCTTACCTACAGCCTTAGCTGCTTCTACATTACCGCCGTACTGTGCGAAGTCCTTTTCAACTGTTGAAGCTGAAGCGATTGTTACGCCTGCTTCGTCGTCGATTAACTGTGCGTAGATATTGCTGAGAGAGCGATATACGTTAAGTCTTGGACATACAGCAGTACCGCTGATTTTACCACGAACTCTTGTGTGGCGCTTTTGTCTTGCCTTATTGGCGTCTTGTCTTGAAACCATTGTATTTCACTCCTTCCCTTATTTCTTACCTGCTTTGCCTTCTTTACGACGGATATGCTCTTCGGCATACTTGATACCCTTGCCCTTATAAGGTTCCGGTGGTCTCTTTTCGCGAACCTGAGCTGCGAACTGACCTACCATCTGCTTATCAGCACCACTGATTACGATAGCGTTTGCTGACGGACATTCAACTTTAATGCCTTGTGGAGCTTCCATTGTAACCTGATGTGAGAAACCGAGGTTCATAACAAGCTTGTTGCCCTGCATCTGAACACGGTAACCAACACCGTTAACTTCAAGGTTCTTTTTGAAACCTTCTGTAACACCTACTACCATATTGTGGATAAGTGTACGGGTTAAACCGTGAAGTGATCTGTTTTCTTTTGCATCGTTAGGTCTGCTAACGATGATTTCACTGCCCTCAATGCTGACTGTCATATTTGGATGTGCATCCATAGAAAGAGTACCGTTTGGACCCTTTACGGTAACAGTTGTACCGTTGACATTTACATCAACACCGGCAGGAATTGTAATAGGCTTTAAACCAATACGAGACATCCTGACTGTACCTCCTTACCAAATGAATGCTAAAACTTCGCCGCCGACATTCTGCTTGCGAGCTTCTTTATCTGTCATAATGCCCTTTGAAGTTGAAACGATTGCAACACCGAGACCCTTCATAACTTTTGGCATTTCTTCAACATTTGAATAAATACGAAGACCCGGCTTTGAAACTCTGCGTAAGCCTGTGATAACCTGGCTCTTGCCTTCGCCGTACTTGAGTGCTACACGAATAACACCCTGCTTGCCGTCTTCAATAATTTTGTAGTTTTTGATATAACCTTCATCAACAAGAATCTGAGCGATTGCCTTCTTCATGTTTGACGCAGGAATATCTACTGTATCGTGCTTTGCTGAATTTGCATTACGAATTCTTGTAAGCATATCAGCGATTGGATCTGTAATATGCATTGATAATTCCTCCTTATTTAATTAGCAATTCTCAGTTCTTACCAAGATGACTTCTTTACACCAGGAATCTCGCCCTTATGAGCAAGTTCTCTGAAGCAAATTCTGCATACACCGTACTTACGAAGATAAGCATGAGGTCTACCGCAGATCTTGCATCTGTTGTACTGTCTTGTTGAATACTTAGCAGGCTTTGCAGCCTTAACTTTCATAGATGTTTTTGCCACGATAATCCCTCCTTACTCTGAGAATGGAGCACCGAGAAGCTTAAGAAGTTCTCTGCCCTCTTCATCTGTGTTTGCAGTTGTTACCATGATGATGTCCATACCACGAACAGCATCAATCTTGTCATATTCGATTTCAGGGAAAATCAACTGTTCCTTGATACCCATAGCATAGTTGCCACGGCCATCGAAAGAGTTAGGGTTGATACCTCTGAAGTCACGAACTCTTGGAAGTGCAAGATTGAAGAATCTTTCAAGGAATTCGTACATTCTGTCACCACGAAGAGTAACTTTTACACCGATTGGCATACCTTCACGAAGTTTGAAGTTAGCAACCGACTTCTTTGCACGGCAGATAACCGGCTTTTGACCTGTAATAATTTGAAGGTCATTAATGATAGCGTCTACTACCTTTGAATTTTCACGGGCTTCACCGCAACCAACATTGATAACAATCTTGTCAAGCTTTGGGATTTGCATAACAGATTTGTATCCGAATTTCTTCATCAATGCAGGAGCGATTTCGCTCTTATATGTTTCTTTTAAAACAGACATTGTTATGTTCCTCCCTTACTTAAAATTCATTTCCGCATTTCTTACAAACACGGATGCCGCCCTTTTTGTGTCCTACTCTTGTAGCTTCGCCACATTTTGGACAAACGAGCTGTACTTTTGATGCATAAAGAGCTGATTCTACTTCGATAAGACCGCCTGCTTCGCCCATCTTTTTTGGTTTAACATGCTTTGTAACAACATTAACCTTCTTAACGATGACCTTATTTTCAGCAGGGCTTACAGCAACAACTTCGCCCTTAACGCCTTTTGATTTACCGCTGAGTACTACTACAGTATCACCGGACTTAACAAACATTTTACTCATTGATGCGCACCTCCATTAAAGAACTTCCGGAGCAAGAGAAAGAATCTTCATATAATCCTTCTCACGAAGCTCACGAGCTACTGGTCCAAAAATACGGGTGCCACGAGGGGTTTTATCCTCTCTGATAATTACAGCAGCATTTTCGTCAAAACGAATATACTGACCGTCGTCACGACGTACACCTTTAGTTGTACGAACGATGACTGCCTTAACAACTTCGCCCTTTTTAACGACGCCGCCAGGAGCTGCTTTCTTTACGCTGGCAACGATTACATCACCGATATTTGCATATCTTCTGCCTGAACCGCCGAGAACTCTAATGCAAAGAAGCTCTTTAGCACCTGTGTTGTCTGCTACTTTAAGACGACTTTCCTGTTGTATCACAGCATTTTCCTCCTTCGTACTGCAAAATAACACTT
>OIYY01001814.1_pt1 | contig 10146 bp, 11 predicted proteins | sample 1588341 | NCBI WGS metagenome assembly OIYY01 (sample SAMN03283287) | human gut metagenome | biome: human-associated habitat; material: feces | host: Homo sapiens | place: Peru | collected 2012
CCTGATGAGTAAATTAATATTGCTTTTTTGAGAGGTGTTTTTTATCTAAATCAGTTTAAACTACTAATACTCAAACAACTTTTCGTTTTGTATCATTTTAGAGAGATACATATTAAATCCTAGTGCTGTTGAGTTTTCAGTAAATATATAAGTCTCTTTTTTGTGCATAATCGCAATCCTATATGTTTTTTCCATTCTGATTGTTCCCAAATAATCTGGATGATATATGTCGATAGGTGAAACAGCAACGAAAAATTCACCTTCATTAACAGGAATAATTTGTTCGTATTTTTCTGTTTTTTTACTCTGTTCATTGAAATCTAATACATAGCCATTAAACCATTCGGTTGCATCTTCTAAGGTTGGGTGAGAAGTATAAATTACATCAATATAATTGTTGCTATAAATAGGCACCTCATGTATGAAAAATTTGCAAGGAAAATACAATGTTTTACTGTATGAGACATTAGAACCTTCATTATGATAATCATAGTCACCAGCAGTATTGTCATACGGAAATATTTCTGTTATCTCATTATTTGATAATTGTTCTGTTAGTAATTGAATGTCTGCATCTGTCACCAAATCATTTTTGACAAATTCTTTACGAAAGCAATTGAATGTGCCAACGCAAACAGTAAAAAAATTAATGGTGAGTATTATAGACAAAAATACACATATAGTTTTAGTTTTATTTTTCTTTTTGTATAAAATAAATGCACATACAATACTAACAATAATTGGTAATGCAATATAAATCAATGTATAGCCATCAATTAAAGAATCAATAATTTTATCCATAAATTCTCCTTTATCAGTATAATATTCTTTACCAACCATTAACAATTTTTATTACACTAACACTTTTATTTTTTGTTTCTGTTATTCTAGGTCTAGGACCTGTACCCTTTTTTACTGCATCCCCTGCTAAAACACTGTGTCCTCTATCAGAAGTGTCTTTCCATACATAGTCTGGGTTATCCTGATTTACGCCATGGGAAGCAGAAACGGAATTATTATAACTAATATATCCGTGAGCATAAATATCTTGATATGGATGAAGAGCATTTGCCCCTGCAGAAATCAAAGGATTATAACCAATATATTTGCGCAATTCAGATATGTAACCCATATAAGATCCTTTTAAAACTCAAAATCATCATCGATTTTATTTTCATCATCTGATGAATCTTTCTCGTTCTCTTTATCATCTTTGTTGTTTTCTTTTTTATTGGAAGCCTTACCAAGAGTATAACTTATCAAAAGCAAACCAACAACGCCCAAAGCTAATCCCACAGCTGTCGGAGTATTTATATTAATAGAACCTGAACCGTGTTTTTTGTATGTATTCCAGACAACTTCAGTTGGGCCTTGCTCGTTTGAAGCAGTTGTTTTAGATTTAGACTCGGTTTTAGACTTCTTTGATTTACTGTTATTCTTTACCGCTGTTGTATGATACTTGTTTTGACCAACAAATTTTGTAGACGATTCAGTTTTTGAATTCGATTTTTTACTCTTTTTTGTAGTTGAATCCTCAATTATTACAGTAACTGGTGGTAAATTTTTGTTGTTTCTTTGCGTTGTTGCTCGATTAAAATTTGTTGTATTAATTTTTGTGGTTCTAGGCTTTTTAGTCGTCATAAGTTCATTCAAAGTTATTCCGTCAATCAATTCATATTTCATACTGTCAACGGAAAAAGAAAGATTAATTCTATTTACATATGCTTTTGTTTTTACATCTAAAGCTGCGATATATGTTCCGGAACCGACATCAGCAGAGGAAATAAAATGACTTTTAGCTTTGAATAGTTTGCTATAGTCATTAGTACTCTGCAATCCTGATTTATCTACATAAAAAGAATACAATTTATTATCTGCAAAAACATCAAAATACAAACGAACATCACTATCTTTTGTAATTCCGAAATTGCTTGCTAAAACTTGAAAATATACAGTGCTATTCTCTTCATCAACAAGATAACTAATAGCGCAATCCATCACTTTATCATGACCTTCACAGCCAACAATTTTTGTTATAGCAGACTCACTGTCAACCCAAGAAGTATCGTGCAAATAATCAGAATTATAAGCAAAAGCATTTATACTAAACGAAAGTGAAAATTTTATTAAGCACATTGCGAAAATAATAAAATACCTAAACCTTTTAAATATATTCAACAGTGAATCACCTGATCTCAAATTCAAAATCTTACTATAATTTATCGTACTACACTGACAAATTAAAGTCAATTATAACATAAAAAATATGTCGAAAAAAGGATATAAATAATTTTCACATAGGGAAAATTGTCTATAAGAATAACCGTAGGGGCGAACTGCGTTCGCCTAAAGGCTGCACAGATACAATTCAAGCATAAAGGTAAGATAAACATAAAAATAAACCACTCATATGAGTGGTTTGTTTTTTATGTCGGCGTCGACCTATTTTCACAGGAGGCTGCCCTCCAACTATTTTCGGCACGCGTGAGCTTAACTACCGTGTTCGGTATGGGAACGGGTGGACCCTCAGCGTAATAAACACCGACTATATGTAACGGTCGCTTGCGCTTCCGTCATTTGGTAATGTGAATTCTATCATAATTTGATACAGATGTCAAGAACTATTTTGATATTTTTTTCAAGTTGTTTTTTCTGTAAATTTGATGTTACTTTTGTTACTAAAATGCAACACCCTTATATATTGTATACTTTGGTTGTACAAGCAGTCGTGGCACATAATATATTGATGTGCACAGTTTTGCCATATATATAATAGGTATAAATATATAGGGGTGCAAAAATATTTTTATTATCCGTAAATTATGACAAGAGCATACGGTCGTTATCGAGATTTTCGCCAACGGAAATCTTGAATTTTTCGAGAAGGTCAGGAACGGTAAGTCCGGCACGCTCCTCGTTTGCCACATCATATACAACTCTGCCCTTATCCATCATAATTGTGCGATTGCCAAGGTCGAGTGCCGACTGCATATTGTGAGTAATCATCAAGCAAGTGATTTTGTTCTCGTCAACAATTTGATTGGTGAGAGTGAGCACCTTTTCTGCTGTGCCGGGGTCGAGAGCCGCCGTGTGTTCATCAAGAAGCAAAATCTTTGGCGGATTGATGGTTGCCATCATAAGAGTGAGCGCCTGACGCTGACCGCCCGAAAGAAGTCCGACAGGTGAGTTCATTCTGTCTTCAAGTCCCATACCTAAAAGAGCGAGTTTTTCCCTAAACAGCTTTTTATCTTTTTTTGAAATTGTACTGAACCAACCGCCGTGGCCTGCTGCAAGAACGAGATTTTCCTCAATGCTCATTCCCGGCGCACTGCCCTTCATCGGGTCTTGGAAAAGTCTGCCGATAAAACGAGCACGCTTATGTTCCGGCATTGCGGTGATGTCGTTGCCCTCGAGCAAAATTCTGCCCTCATCGGTGAGATATGTTCCTGCGATAGCGTTGAACAAAGTTGATTTGCCCGCACCATTAGCACCGATAATTGTGATAAAATCGCCTTGATTTACTTCAAGTGAAAGATTGTTAAGTGCAACCTTTTCATCAGGTGTGCCCTTGAAAAACACCATTTTTACATCTGACAATGTAAGCATTATTGCACCTTCTTTCCTACACGAACCTTTGCTTTTCTGACATATTCAGGAAGCTTTGTTTTGAGATACGGTCCCGCAATTGCGATAATTACAATAATCGAGGACACGAATTTTAGCATAAACGGAGGCATATGGAGTCCGATTGCAATTTGATACACCAAACGAAATACAACTGCACCGAGAACCGCACCGATTGCACGAAGCGGAATTTTGCCTCGTCTGACAAATACTCCACCGATAAGAAGTGAAGCGAGAGCAACGGTTACCATACCTGTGCCGATATTGATTTCTGCCTGCTTTTGAGCCTGTGCGAGCAAGCAACCCGAAAGTGCGGTGAATGAGTTTGCAATACAAAGTCCGATAATTGTGGTGACAATCGGATTGATTGATGACGACTTGACCATATCAGGATTGTTGCCTGTTGCACGAATCGAGAGTCCGAGCTTTGTCTTGAGGAAAAGTGACAAGAAAAGCACAACGAAAAACACTGCCAAAAATGCAATAATAAGTGTTTGTTTGCCCTCAAGTGCTGTGCCATCAAGTTTAGCTTTGAGGAGCGAGAACACGGTGTCGCTGCTGTTAAGATTGAGCAATGACGACTTTTTCATAACCGCAATATTGATTGAGTACAATCCCGTATTTACTACGATACCCGCAAGCAAGCTGTCTATGCCAAGAACGGTTTGCAAAATTGCAGTGATAAATCCCGAAGCGACTCCGGCAAGCATTGCAAGCGGAATTGACAAAAGAGGGTGTCCGTTGAGCGCAACGATTGCGCCGACTGCCGCACCGAATGTGAAGCAACCGTCTGTTGAGAGGTCGCAGACATTGAGCATTGTGTAGCTAAGGAACAAAGCAAGCACCGTAAGTGAACTGATTAAGCCAAGTTCCAAAACGGTTTGCATTTGTCCGGCATCGAATATTGAAGCTAAAGTTGACATTGTTTTCACCATTGTCTTTCATAAATTTCACAGGCGAACACAGTTCGCCCCTACATACAAAAATATAAATTCACCCGTACAATGTACATAATTATATATAAATATGTATATCGAGAATTATGGGCACCCTGCGATTTGCAAGGTGCCAAAAATTTGTTTAATTAACTATTATCAGAAGCTTTCTGATGTTGTGATTTCCTTAATCTCTGTGCAAAACGGATTTGACTTTGTCTTTACATCATCAAGTTTGTAGCCAAGAGTTGAGCAAGTTTCTGTGTTGATTGTTGCTGTGCCGTTGTCGAAAAATTTTACAGGATATGTTGCAGGGTCTTTGCCGTTTACAAGAATATCGGAAACCATATCTGCTGTTTGCTGACCGAGAGCAACATAGTCAACACCGTAGCCGAGGAATGCACCGTTGAGTGCGAATGAATCGGCGCCTGTGAAGTGAGGGATGCCTGCCTTTGCAAGGTCTTCGTAGATTGAAAGCTCTGCTGTCATAATTGTGTTGTCGGTCGGAGTGAACACTGCATCACACTTGTCGTTGATGATTGTTGAAACAGCCTGCTGAACTTCTGTTACATTTGTTCCTGTGTATTCCTTGTATGAAACGCCCTTCTTTTCAAGATATTTCTTTGCGTTTTCGATAGGTGTCTTTGATGAATCCTGACCCATATCATAAAGAAGTGCGATGTTGTTTGCCTTTTCGTTGTTTGCAAAAATCAAGTCCATAATTGCGTCTGTGTTGAGGTAATCGGATGTGCCGGTTACATTTGCACCTGGAGCATTATCGTCTGCTACCAAACCTGCAGCGACAGGGTCTGAAACTGCTGCGAACACAACAGGAATTTTGTTGTCCTCGGTTGCTGCCTGCATTGCAACTGCAACAGGAGTGGCAACGCCTACCATAAGGTCAACGCCGGTTGAAATGTAGTTTGAAATGATTTGGTTCATAACCGAAGCGTCTGCGTTGCAGTTTTCTACGGTTACATCAAAAGTTACATTTTTTTCTTCACCGAGTGAGGTGAGCTGTGACTGAATGCTCTCAACTATTTGATTGAGCGAAGCGTCATCAACATAGTTGCAAATGCCTACCTTGTAAGTGGTCTTTGCGTCTGATTTTGTTTTGCTGTCTGTTGCCTTTTTGCTGCAAGCTGCAAAAGCGAAGATGATTGAAATTGCTGTGAGTACTGCGATAATTTTCTTAAACTTTTTCATAATAATTTCCTTTCAATGTTAAATGTTAAAAAATGTGATAAGTGGTTGTTAAATAATATGTAAAAAGTTTACTGTCGCCATCGTCTTTTCAAAATAAACATTGCCGCAAATCTCCTTCTGATAAATAAAAAAACTCTCGTCCTGACATTTCTGTCGGGACAAGAGTGATAATCTAACTCCTGCGGTGCCACCCGTCTTGACACATATACTGTGCCCACTTTGCACGTACTATCATACGCAGACTGTTGTTAACGAAGTGCCTGCTCCGTCTTGCCTACTAAAATTTCGGTTCGCCCTCAAAAGCCCATTCGGTTCTTCCCTTACCTATCGCCATTCCACCATCGGCGACTCTCTGAAAAGCGGTAAAAAACTTACTTACTCTTTCTCATCGGTTTACTTAACATTAGCACAACAAAACTCATTTGTCAACAATTTTTTGAAAAAAATTTCTTCTATTCAAGTTTGCCGGCGGTGTTGAACGGATAATACCTGAACATAACTTTGCCAACGAACTTGTCACGAGATACAAAATTTGTTGTTGTCCAATATCGTGAATCAACGGAATTGTCACGGTTGTCGCCCATTACAAAATAGCTGTCCTCCGGCACAACGAATGTTCCGTTATATCTATCCATATTTTCAGGTGCAACAAAATCGTCACGCAGTTTAATTGTTTTGCCGTCTGCACCTGTGACATAAACCGTGCCGTCAACAATATCCACTGTTTCGCCCGGTAGTCCGATGATACGCTTGACGAAAAGCTGGCTCTCGTCATCGGGATATTTGAATATTGCAATATCAAATCTTTCAGGATCGTTAAACTTATATTCAAGTCGGCTTGCGATAACACGGTCGCCTTTTTGGATTGTTTCAAGCATTGAACCTGTCGGAATTACAGCATTAGCAAATATGCAATATTTGAGTATCATTGCAACAACAAGTGCAATAACGATAGGTGCGATAAATTCAAGGAACTCACGCAGTTTGGATTTTTGGGTTTCTTCCTCCTCAACCTCGGTTTCGGCTGATGTTTTTACTTTTTTGCTCATAATTATCTTTCCTTAGCAATTTTAAAAATCATAGATTCAAACGGCTTCATGGTAAGCTCCATCTTTGAGTTATAGCTATAAGTTTCGTCTGTTTCCGCAAGAGATTTGCAATAAACATTAAATCTTCTTGCACCTTGAAGGCTCTCCGGTGCACCCATAAGTTTGTTGAGAGTAAGGGTGAGCGAAGTTTCTTCATCGGTCGGGTTGCGAAGTGCGATTACGCCCTCGTCACCGTCCCAAGAAATGTAGCCGTAGATATTATTTTCAACAGGGTCACCACCGATGAACTGTGCATTTTGAAGGATGTGGTAGTTTGCCTTTTGCCAATTCATAGCAGACGAAAGACTGCGCCACTTGCTTTCGTTCATCATATTGACCGAAAGATGAAGCTCGTTGAGAGCCTGACCTCTGACGGTGCACCAATAAATGTATCTTTCAAACTCCTCATCGGTATAACTTACCTTTGCGGTGTTGCCGTAAATCGGCTCGTGATTATAAAGATTTTTAAGCGGAATTTGAAGTGCACGCTTGCAAAGACAGTCAAAATATCTGCCGTCACGATAGGTAATTTCCTTGTCGACCTGCGCCTGATCTTCAAGATTTTTGGCAAAGCCGATGTCACCGCTGTTTTGCACCCAAAGGGAATTAACCCACTGAAGCCACCACGGCGAAACATTGACATAGCAAGTCATATTTATCCAAAGGTTTGGATTTGCAGAGCGGAGCTTGTTGTAAAGCTTAATCCACTTTTGCCACATATCGGTTACAAAATACATATCCTCATAACCGCCTACTGCGTGGTCGTGCTTTGGATTTTTGCAAGGTTTCAGGCAAAAACCGTCAAGTTTCCAATAATCAATATCAAACTCGTTTGTGGTTTCAACAAGAAAATCGCCGAGTTTTTCAACATATTTTGATGAAGCAACACAAATTTCTTGTGCTTCTTTATTAAGATAGCCGTTGCCTGCACGCTGATAACGCTTTGCGATTTTATCCGGGCGGGTGTATCCGCCACGAGGACCGAGCCACAAGCCGAACTTTGAACCCATCTCATTGCAAAGAGCAGTTACATTTGTGAGCTTGTTAGGGAACTTTTTGTTGAATGACCAGAAATCCGCCTTGACATTTGGCCAGCCGTCGTCAACGACATAAGCCGCAAGCTCGGGAGCACCGTATGCCTGAAGCTGTTTGTGAACCTCGGCAAACGAAGTCATAATGTTCTGCTCGGTAATGTCTTTCATATAATCATACCAGCTGTTGTACTGAAAACGAAGTGAGGTAGGAACGCTGATTGATTCGATATATTCATAAAAAGCCTTGCGAACCGACGGCAAAGTGTTGTCCTCGCCACCGCCCATAACGGTTACAGGGCAAACGAAACCCTTACCGAGTGCGTGACCGACAAAATATCTGACCGACGCACTGCCGTGGATGATTCTGTTTTCCGTTGCAGGAAATTCGCAACCAAAGAACAAGCTGTCAATATAAATAGGCTGTCCGAGCATTGACCAAAACGCAGGAATTTCTCCGCCTTCAACAACAGAAACATCAAAATGTGTCTTTGAATTGATAATTCCGACATTTTCAAGCTCGATAAAATCAACAGCTCTGTCATCGGTTTGGTCAATAAAAATCTGCTTGCAAACGGTGTTGCCGTCCTTGTGCACCCAATATTTGAGGGTGACCTGAAGTCCGTCACTTTCAACAAATCTAAAAACAAGTTTATCGTCCTCATAACCGCTGTTTTCAACAGGCAAGCCTTTTGACGAATATTCTCCGCCGTCAACAAAATGAACAACAAATTCGTTGCCGTTGCCATCAGGAACAAAACTCATTCCCGAATAGGTGTTCTTGATTTGGGAAGCGTAGAAATTTCCGTCCGTTATTTTAAACTCTCTTTTGAGTCTGTTACTTGATAATTTAAACATACCTATCCCCTTATATATGTTTATAATATGGATTAATTAAAAATCAAAGTTCTTCCTTGATTTCCTCAAGAGCCTTTGCAAGCTGGTCCGGACAGGAAGTGCCTTTGAAATTGCAATCTATACCCTTAAGGTCGCCGATAACCTCATCAATTTTTCTGTCCTTAACGAGAGAAGCAATACCCTTGAGGTTGCCGTTGCATCCGCCAACAAAGCTGACCGAATTGATGGTCTGATCATTTTCGTTTACATCTATAGTAATCTGTCGTGAGCATACGCCCGACGGAATAAATACCTTTTCCATTTAGTACATCTCCTTTTTTATCCAATCATAGATATTATACCTTCTCAATCAAAATAATTCAATAACAATTCCGCACTTTATTATGAATAATATATAAATATTTAATTATAAAATTCTTGCACATATTATATTTCACATTTCAAAGCAAAAAAGGCTATGGTGCAAAACAATTTGTTCTGCATCATAGCCTGAATTTTTATGAATCAGTTTGATGATTGGGTCGGAAGATACGGAATAAGAGCCTCTGCGAGTTTGATGGTCGGCATTGTTTGAAGAATAACTTTGCCCGGACCTGTCACAACTGTGTTGAACAATCCCTCTCCGCCAAAAATAATATTCTTTGCGCCCTTGATGGTCTGAATTTCCATTGTGCACGAAGCTGACATCATCACCACATGACCTGTATCAACAACAATCTGCTGACCCGGTGCAAGCTCATATTCAACAGCCGAGCCGTCAATTTCAACAAAAGCAATGCCGCTGCCCGAGAGTTTTTGCATAATGAATCCTTCTCCGCCGAAAAAGCCCGAACTCAACTTCTTTTGGAAGAAAATTGACAAGTCAACACCTTCGGTTGAAGCAAGGAATGCACATTTTTGCACAACATATTCATTATTTGGTGAAATTTCCAATGCCACAATGTCACCCGGGAAGCTACTTGCAAATGCAATTTCTCCGCATCCGCCAACAGCCGTGTACTTGTTTTGGAACATTCTTTCGCCCGAGAACATTCTGCCGAAAATTTTGCCGATTCCTCCGCCAACGGTATCCATTTTCATATTTGGCGACATCCAACTCATTCCGCCGCCTTCGGTTATCATTGTTTCGCCCGAATCTAGCTGGCAAACTACGGCAGGAAAATTACCGCCCTTGATTTCGTATTTCATATAGGACCTCCTTTTTATTTTTATATTCTGTTTAATTATACATTATCATATAACCATACAAAAAGCAATTATCGTTATTTCTATATTTACCTATTGATTTTTGTGCAAAATACAAAAAGACTGCCGATAAAGCCCCTGAAACACGCCAAATATAATCAACCGATTTATGCCTTCCCTTGAAGCAAGGGGAGGTGGCAACACGAAGTGTTGACGGTG
>OIYY01001815.1_pt1 | contig 10132 bp, 7 predicted proteins | sample 1588341 | NCBI WGS metagenome assembly OIYY01 (sample SAMN03283287) | human gut metagenome | biome: human-associated habitat; material: feces | host: Homo sapiens | place: Peru | collected 2012
GAGTCCACATCGACGGGGAGGTTTGGCACCTCGATGTCGGCTCGTCGCATCCTGGGGCTGAAGCAGGTCCCAAGGGTTTGGCTGTTCGCCAATTAAAGCGGCACGCGAGCTGGGTTCAGAACGTCGTGAGACAGTTCGGTCCCTATCTGTTGCGGGCGTAGGAGATTTGAAGGGAGCTGTCCTTAGTACGAGAGGACCGGGATGGACATACCTCTGGTGTACCAGTTGTTCTGCCAAGGGCACGGCTGGGTAGCTACGTATGGACGAGATAAACGCTGAAGGCATCTAAGCGTGAAACTCCCCCTAAGATAAGATCTCCACTGAGGCTCGACGTAGACTATGTCGTAGATAGGTCAGAGGTGGAAGCGCTGAGAGGCGTGGAGCTGACTGATACTAATAAGCCGAAAGCTTGACCAAAGCGCAGGCTCAGTGAGCTTTCGAGGGTTGCGGAAATCACAGTGTTCAGTTTTCAAGGTATATGGAGACTTAAGAAGTCACAGACGAAAGTCTTTGACATAAAGTCCCCACAAGGGACGACATAAGTTGGTATTGATTGCGACGAGGGTCCACCTGTTCCCATCCCGAACACAGAAGTTAAGCTCGTCCGCGCCGACAATACTTGCAGGGTGACTTGCCGGGAAGATAGGTAATGCCAACACAAACATTCCCCCTTAGCTCAGTCGGTAGAGCGACGGACTGTTAATCCGTGTGTCGTTGGTTCGAGTCCAACAGGGGGAGCCAAGAGGAACTGAGTTTTTCGGTTCCTCTTTTTTCTTGGTTAGAAAAGACGGCGGAAAGTCAGCAGCTCCCCTTGCTGGACCCGAAAGGCGGCTCTTGGCAACAGTCCGGTGGACTGTTGCAACCGCCGTGGCTTTGCCGCAGCAAAGCGAGTCCAACAGGGGGAGCCAAAAGAGAACTGGGAAGTCCCGGTTCTCTTTTTTTGATGAGACAATTTCGTTGCAGGAAAGGGAAAAGTGTGATATAATAAACACAAAGGATAGGGGGCGTGGTTGATGAGTGATATTGAAACAATTGTACGGGAAGTTGACAGCTCTATGGCAATGGAAGGGATGCCGCTGCACTCCGAAGACAAGGACAGAATCCGAAAATGTCTACGGAATCCTGACATCCTGGAAAAGATGGTGGATTCTCTGGTAGAAAAGCATACCGTTCTGATTCGTCAGAGGAAGACGGTATGATGCGGGATTACAGCTACTCTTACGAGTGGGATCGGGAGTATTGTTATCCAAATTCCAATGTGCTCATCAATAAGCTGAATATTCAGGATGCGGAATCGCTTCATATAGCGGAGCGGGAAATAACGTCCCTGCGGCTGGCGGCAGCCAAAATGCAGCTGATCAAGGGTAGAAAGGTAACGGCAGAACCCAACGGTTGTTTGTTGAATATCTGGCCTCTGTTGCGGGATATCGAGTGGATTTTTCGCAGGTAAGCCCAGAGGAAATGCTGATTGCCAGCGCTGATTCCTTTGCCTGCGAATATGAGAGTATCAACCGAATGTTTGAGAAAATCACGACACCGATTTCGGAGGAAGAACAGAAAGAAAACCTTCGATTGTTCTTTGGAAACAGGGGGAAGCCGTTTGCATGGCTGCGGGAAGTAAATCTGTGATATGTGAAAACTCGTGAACAAAAGTGTTTGACGAAATACAGTAACAAAACGTCCATACAGGAGACCAAAAGTGGACGGTGCATTTTAAAGGAGAATTGACTTGCTCGATTCTCTTTTTTTTCTTGCACGGAAAAGAGCCGCGTTTGCCGGTTCCAAAAAAATTCTCACCCCGTTTTCAAATTTGCCTTGAATCTGTCATGTTCTTTTGTATGATAATCTCAAACCGAAAATAACACTCTGCAAGGAGGTCCATGATGATCGAATATATCACAAACAAACTGATGAATGACTATGCCGGTTTTCTGCGAGGGGAGGAGAAGAGCGGCGTTACGATCGAGAAGTACCTGCGGGATCTGCGGTCCTTCCGGCGGTATCTGGGAAGCGGAAAATTGAGCAAGGAGGAGACGCTGGGGTTCAAGCAGCTGCTGATCGAAAGAAGGTATGCGGTGGCTTCCGTGAACTCCATGCTGTCCAGCGTCAATGGGTTTCTGCGGTACTGCGGGCGGCAGGACTGCTGCGTGAAGAGCCTGCGGGTCCAGCGGCGGATCTATGTGCCGGAGGAGCGGGAGCTGACGAAGGAGGAGTACCGCAGGCTTCTGGAGGCCTCCAAAGGGGATGAGCAGATGAATCTGCTGCTGCAAACCATCTGCGCCACAGGCATCCGGATCTCGGAGCTCCGGTATTTCACCGTGGAGGCCATCCGGTCTGAGGAGCTGACGGTATGCTGCAAAAACAAAACCCGGACCATCTTCCTGCCGCCCCAACTGCGAAAGGCCCTGATCCGCTACGCCGCCCGGCGGAACATCCGGTCCGGCCCGGTTTTTGTGACCAGGTCCGGCAACTGCCTGGACCGGAGCAACGTCTGGGCGAAGATGAAGCGGCTGTGCGCCGCGGCCAATGTGGCGTCTCACAAGGTCTATCCCCACAACCTGCGCAAGCTCTTCGCCCGGACCTTTTACACCATGGAAAAGGACATCGCCCTGCTGGCGGACATCCTGGGCCACGGCAGCATCGAGACCACCCGCATCTATATTATGTCTACCGGAAAAGAGCACCGCCAAAAGATCGAGCACCTGAATCTGCTGATGTAAAAGTTGAAAAAAAGACACTTTTCGTGCAAAGGAGAGATAAATGGGCAGAAAAAAACCACATAATTCGTATTATGTGGTAAACCGGGCTATGAGGACGTAAATCCGCCTATATCTATACGACTTCAAATTATACACTACCCTCTACAAAAAATCAAGAGGTATCCCGCAAAAATCGTCTATGCGACGGCTGGTAAAAAGCAACCGTGGCATAGGCGTTTTTTCTTTGCCGAGTTGAAAAAATCGAACTATGGTGCAGGATTCTGGCGCGCAACGCCGGATTTTGCATCAGGAGTTCACCACATAATACGAATTATGTCATAAACGGCCGGGCCCAATGGGTTTCTCCGGGTCCGGTCGGTCCGGCCCGTGGAAATAGAGGAGAAGGGGAAGCGGCAGCTTCTCCGGGCTGAGGGTCTTACGCGAAATTCGAAGGAAAGGAGGCAGATGGAGAAAGGGAAAGGCATCGATACAAGTGTGACTTTCAGCGCGTCTCGGTACCGCAGGAACCGGCCTGTGAAATGGCTGATGTTCAGCAGTTTCTGGGCAGACGCGTCCGCACCGCTTGAATCCGTTCTTTCCTATTTTGCGTTGGAGTCCAAAGCGATCCCCACCGGCCGGGATACCGGCCAAAGCGGTTTGAAACCGCATCCTTCCAGTATTATATTTCAATGGAGGTAATTTCATGAAGAGGAAAATCTTTGCTGCTTTTCTGTCTCTGATGATGGTGATCTCCATGCTGCCCACTTCCGCCTTCGCTACCGAAGTGGATGTCCCTGCGGATTGTCAGCATGAGAATGCCCATTGGGAGACGGTAAAAGAAGCAACCTGTACAGTGGCTGGCAAAGAGGTTCTGCATTGCCACGAATGTGAGAAGGACCTGGAGGAGAAGGAGATTCCTGCCCTGGGTCATGACCTGCAGCCCACCGGCGAGTTTGTAGATCCCACCTGCACCAAGGGTGCCGGTGAGGTGTATGCTTGCTCCCGCTGCGACTATACCGAGACCAAGGTCATCGAGGGCGACGCTGCCATCCCTGCTCTGGGTCACGACATGAAGGAGACTGTGGTCCCCGCTACCTGTAAGGAAGGCGGCTACACTCTGCACGAGTGCACCCGCTGTGACTACTCCTTCAAGGACAACGAGACCAAGGCTGATGAGAACGCTCACGTGTCCGTTCTCCGGGAGCCTGCCCTGAAGCCCGCTACCTGCACCACTACCGGCATTGGCCAGTACATCTGCCAGGTTTGCGGCAAGAGCCTGGGCTACAAGGTCATCCCTGCCGGTCACAAGTGGGAAGAGGCTACCCGTGTGGATGCCACCTGCGGCAAGGACGGCAAGGTCACCTATGCCTGCGCCAATTGCGACGAGACCAAAGAAGAGGTCCTGCCCGCTACCGGCAAGCACACCTTTGTAGAGGGCGAGACCATTGATGCCACCTGCACCGAGAACGCAAAGGTGGGCCAGGTCTGCTCCGTCTGCGGCGCTGCCGGTGAGACCGTGGAGGTCCCCGACTCTGCTCTGGGTCACAAAATGGTTGCCGATGAAATGAACTCCCTGGCTGCTACCTGTGAGAAGGCTGGCGTTGAGGCCAAGATGTGCGCCCGCTGCGACTACACCGAGACCAAGGAAATTCCCGCTCTGGGCCACAAGTGGAAGTCTGCCGGTATGCAGGAAGCTGACTGCACCAATCCTGCCGGTGAGAAGTTTGTGTGCGAGAACGATCCTGAGCACACCAAGGTTGTTGCCTTTGAAGGCACCCTGGCTGTGCCTGCCAAGGGCCACACGCCCAAGGCCATTCCCGCCGTTCCCGCAAACTGCACCGAGACTGGCCTGACCGAGGGCAGCGAGTGCGCCGTCTGCGGCAAGGTTTTGACCGAGCAGAAGGAAACCCCCAAGGACGAGAGCAAGCATGTGCCTGTGGAAGCCGCCGTTTTGAAGGAAGCCACCTGCACCACCACTGGTATTGCCAGAATGGAGTGCCAGCTCTGCGGCAAGAACCTGGGCTACAAGGTTATCGCTGACGGTCATGACTGGTCCGTGGAACTGGACCGGGTAGACGCCACCTGCGCCAAGGCTGGCAAGGTCACTTGGGGCTGCTCCAAGTGCGACGAGACCAAGGAAGAGGTCCTGCCCGCCACCGGTGAGCACGACTATAAAGAGACCATTGTAGACGCTACCTGCACCTCCAACGCCAAGGCTGGCTTTGTCTGCACTGTCTGCGGCGCTGAGAAGGATGTAGAAGAGATCCCCGGCACCATGCTGGAGCATGTGCTGAAGGTTGACGAGAAGGCCTCCAAGGCCGCCACCTGTGAAGAGGACGGCGTGGAAGTTCTGAAGTGCGCCAACTGCGACTACACCGAATCCAAGACCATCAAGGCTCTGGGCCATGATTGGAAGTCCGCCGGTATGCAGGAAGCCGACTGCACCAACGCTGCCGGTGAGAAGTTCGTATGTAAGAACGATGCCAAGCATACCAAGGTTGTTGCCTTTGAGGGTGAGCTGGCGCAGCCCGCTAAGGGACATACCGCCAAGGTCGTTCCCGCTGTGGAGGCTACCTGCTCCGCTACCGGCCTGACCGAGGGCTCTGTCTGCGCCGTCTGCGGCAAGACCCTGGTTGAGCAGAAGGAAACCCCCAAGGATGAGACCAAGCATGCGGAAGCCGTTGCTGCTACCCTGAAGGAGGCCACCTGCACCACCACCGGCATTGCCAGAATGGAGTGCAGCCTGTGCCACAAGAATCTGGGCTACAAGGTCCTGAAGGCCGAGCACGTTTTTGACGAGCTGGTCAAGCATGTGGATCCTACCTGCGGTAAGGCCGGTAAGGATGTGTACCGCTGCTCCAAGTGCGACGACGAGAAGGCCATCAAGACCGTTGAGCTGCCTGCTACCGGCAAGCACGACTTCAAGGATGTTGTCGTGGATGCTACCTGCCTGAAGAATGCGGAAGCCGGCCCTGTGTGCACCGTCTGCGGCGCTAAGGGTGAGGGCTATGGCGAAGTAGAGGATACTGCTCTGGGCCATAACCTGGTTTTGGATAAGGACAACGAGAACTACAAGGCTGCTACCTGCGAGGAAGACGGCCTGAACACCATGAAGTGCACCCGCTGCGACTACACCGAGGAGCAGGTCGTAAAGGCCTCCGGCAAGCACGCTTGGGACAAGGGCACCAATGTGGAAGCCGACTGCACCCATGCTTCCGGCGCAAAGTACACCTGCACCAAGTGCGGCGCTACCAAGTTTGAAGCTTATCCCGATGGCATCGGCGAGGCTGCCAAGGGCCATACCCCTGAGGTTATTCCCGCTGTTGCCGCTACCTGCAAGACCACCGGCCTGACCGAGGGCAGCAAGTGCTCCGTCTGCGGCGAGATCCTGGTGAAGCAGGAAGAGACCCCCATTGACGAAAGCAAGCATGTGGAGGCTGTTGCCACTACCCTGAAGGAAGCTACCTGCACCACCACCGGTATTGCCAGAATGGAGTGCAGCCTGTGCCACAAGAATCTGGGCTACAAGGTCCTGAAGGCTGAGCATAAGTGGGTCGAGACCTCCAATGTGCCCGCTACCTGCGGCAAGGACGGCAAGATCACCCTGAAGTGCTCCGTCTGCCAGGAGACCAGCGAGAAGGTTCTGCCCGCTACCGGTGAGCATACCTTCACCGCAGAGAACGTGAAGGCTGTGGATGCTACCTGCACCGAGAACGCCAAGGTCATTGAACTGTGCACCGTTTGCGGCGCGGAAGGCAAGTCCACCGAGGTCGAAAACACTGCTCTGGGTCATGACTACAAGCTGGACGAGAAGAACGAGCATTACAAGCCCGCTACCTGTGAGGAAGACGGCCTGGCCACCCTGAAGTGCAGCCGCTGCGGCGACACCAAGGAAGAGGTCATTAAGGCCGAGGGTGCCCACAAGTGGGACGAGGCCAATGCCAAGAATGTGCCCGCTACCTGCACCGAGGACGAGCATCTGCTCATCGAGTGCGCTGTCTGCCACGCTACCAAGACTCAGGCTTATCCTGATGGCATTGGTCAGAAGGCTCTGGGCCACGACCTGAAGAAGGACGTCACCCCTGCCACCTGCGCCAAGGAAGGCTACACCACCGTCACCTGCTCTCGCTGCGATTACCACGAGATCACCGACAAGACTCCTGTGGATGCCAACAGCCACACCTGGAATATTACCCACCTGAAGGCTGCCTCCTGCACCGCCACCGGTATTGACCGCCGTGTCTGCGCTGACTGCGGCAAGTCCGAGTACGTGGTAGCTGAGAAGCTGGCCCATACTTATGATGACAGCAAGGCTGTTGTCACCAAGGAGCCCACCTGCGCTGAGGAAGGCGAGATCAGCAACACCTGCACCGTCTGCGGTAAGACGGATGTCATCGGCAAGGTTCCCAATGATGGCATTGACCATACCCCCGTTGAGATTCCCGAGACTGACGAAATGACCGCCGGCTGGAAGTGCTCCGTCTGCGGTAAGATCCTGGTTGAGCCGGAGAGCAAGTGTGCGCACAAGAACACCGAGACTCTGGCGAAGGTGGATCCCACCTGCACCGAGACCGGCCTGACCGAGGGCAAGAAGTGCGCTGACTGCGGCAAGGTCCTGGTTGAGCAGGAGACTATCCCCGCTACCGGTCACACTGAGGAAGTTATTCCCGCTGTTGAGCCCACCTGCACCGCCACTGGCCTGACTGAGGGCAAGAAGTGCTCCGTCTGCGGTGTGGAACTGGTTAAGCAGGAGGTCGTTGAGGCTCTGGGCCACGTAGAGGAAGTCCTGGAGGGCGTTGCTCCTACCTGCGAGACCGCCGGTAAGACCGCCGGTACCAAGTGCTCCGTCTGCGAGAAGGTCCTGTCCGGCTGTGAAGAGGTTCCCGCTCTGGGCCACGACTACCAGTACGTAGAAGACGGTGAGGACGAAGAGGGCCTGTGGGTCAAGTATGAGTGCACCCGCTGCCATGACACCAAGATCGACAGATAAGTAAAACCTACCCCCGGCTGCCCCTTCCTGTTATTCGGGTGACAGGTGGGGCAGCCAATCCCTAAAAAAGGAAAAAGTCTATGAAACGAATCATTGCATTTTTGCTCTGCGCTGTGCTGGCGGTGAGCTTCGCCGCCTGCGGAAAGGGCCAGACCGGTGAGACGGCTGGCCAGGCCGCTGCTTCCTCCGCCCCTCAGGGCCCTGTGGCTATGACGGACGAGGAAAAGGATCTGGTGTCTGTTCTGAAGGAAGACACCACCACCCTCACCGATGACGACTACATCACCCAGGTAGCGGAGATCCTCTACCACACCGCCGACCAGACCGGCAAGGTCTATGAGCTGGAAGGTGTGCTGGGTGTGGACGGGGAGAACAAGACTGTCTACCGGACCCTGGTGAACGGCAGCGAGAAGACTACGCTGGCTCTGCCCCTGCGGTATGCCGACAAGGACATCGCCGCCGGTGCCTGGATCCACGTGGTGGGCGTTGTTGCCGCCGATGACAGCGGCGCTTCCGTGCTGGATGTGGTGGCTATGGAGTCCCTGGCCAAAGCGGGCAATGCAGAACTGAGCTGGGCCGGAGGAGAACTCCACCAGCATTAAGGAGTAATGTATGAAAAAACATGGTTTTATCGCTACCCTACTGGTTGCGTTGAGCCTTGCTGTGATGGCCCTGCCTGTGGCAGCCATGGCGGAGAGCGCGGATGTGGACGAATCCGTGGAATTCTACGCCAGTAACATCTGCCCGAAGACTGAGGACGGGAAGCACGTCTATGTCCGGGTCAGTGCCCAGAATCCCACCTGCACCGAGGCTGGCCACACCAGAGGCCTGAGCTGCTCCGCCTGCGGCGAAGTATTTGTGGAAAGCACCACCATCCCCGCCCTGGACCACGACTTCTCCGTAGCCGTCAACGAGGTTCCCGCAACCTGTACCACCGACGGCTCCACCGGCGGCTGGAAGTGCAGCCGCTGCGATGCCACCAAGGGCGTTGAGCCGATCAAAGCCACCGGCCACAGCTTCGGTGACTGGGAAACCACCCAGGAAGCCACCTGCACAACTGCCGGTGTGAAGACCAGAGCCTGCCAGAACCCCGGCTGCAACGAGACCGAGACCAAGGACATCCCTGCCCTGGGTCACGACTGGACCAAGAAGGACAGCGCCGATCACGAGTGCACCCGCTGCGGCGAGACGGCTGACCACAACTTCGAGGACGGCAAGTGCGTGGACTGCGGCTACAAGAAGCCCACCACCGACGGCGGCTCCTCCGGAGGCCACCACAGCAGCTCCTCCGATGGGCTGGACTCTGTGCCCAAGACCGGGGACGTGACCCCCATCTTCGCCTACGGTATGCTGATGCTGCTGGGCGCTGCCGCCATTGTGATCCGCCGGATCCGGCTGGCGAAATAAGCTAATTTTCTTCCTTCCCATAGCGGTGGATGCTCCGTCATCCACCGCTTCTTTTAAATGATTATGAGAAAAACCTACAAACATGCCCGGAGGTCGGGGCCGTCTCCGGTGGTGATCCTGCTGGCGGTCCTGCTGACTGTGCTGTGCGTGAATCTGGCGGTGGTGGTGGCCCTGGTCCGGTCCACCCCGGAGAAGCCGGGAGAAACCCTGATGGAGGCCGTGACCACGGCCCCGGCGGCTCCTGTGGCCACAGAGCCCATAGAAACGGAGCCGGTCACTACGGAGACGACGGAAGAAACCCAGCCGTCAGGGACCGCTGAGGCCCCCAAGGAGCGGGAATACCTGCCTGCCCTCCAGGAGAAGCGGGAGGAGAACGAAGACACCGTAGGCTGGCTGACCATCCAGGGGACAAAAATCGACTACCCCCTCATGTATACCCCTCAGGACCCGGAAAAATACCTGCACCTGGGCTTTGACCAGAAGTACAGCTTCGCCGGGCTCCCCTTTATCGACGCCAACTGCTCCTTGGACCCGGAGAGCGACAACCTGATCATCTATGCCCACAATATGCTGGACGGCTCCATGTTCCGCAGCCTGATGAAATATGAGCAGAAGACCTACTGGCAGCAGCACCCTACGGTGAAGCTGGACCTGTGGGATGAGGAGCGGGAATATGAGGTCCTGGCCGCCTTCCGGGATCGGGTGTACTATAAAACCGAGAACTGCTTCAAGTTCTACAAGTTCATTGACGCGGAGTCCGAGGACAGCTACCGGGAGGCCATCGACTACTACAAGACCCACGCCTGCTACGACACCGGCGTCACCGCCCAGCCCGGGGACAGGCTCCTCACCCTGGTCACCTGCGCCTATCACACGGACAACGGCCGGTTTGTGGTGGTGGCACGGGAAAAATAAAAACCCCCGCCGGGAGGTCGCCTTCCCCTACGGGGAAGGTGGCAGGGCCTTTGGCCCTGACGGATGAGGGGAGCCCAGCCATCCCAAAGAACCAGGCCAGGATGAATGGGAAAACCCGTAG
>OIYY01001816.1_pt1 | contig 10125 bp, 8 predicted proteins | sample 1588341 | NCBI WGS metagenome assembly OIYY01 (sample SAMN03283287) | human gut metagenome | biome: human-associated habitat; material: feces | host: Homo sapiens | place: Peru | collected 2012
ACCTCTTCTTTTTATGAGATAAAAACTTATCTCATTCTCAATCACTTATAAAAAACTTGTAGTTTCCTTTATCGAAACATACACTAATTATAATATTCGCAAGTTTGACACTTTTTGTTGCAAGTCTTGTCTTTATTGACTATTGGAATTTCGATTTTCCACACTTGCTCATATTTCTTATTGCAAGTAGTGTCGTACTGTATATTTTAAGTAGATATGTGAAAGGTAAGTCTGCAAGACGAACACTTGCCACTTTATCATACATATCGCTTGCCACATGGATTTTGCTCCTAATATTCTTATTTATTGCTATGTATGTAATGACAATTGGCGAGGTTCACCATTAACCAGAGGTTACTCACTTTCTCCTACTCTTTGGTGTCTTGTTACGGATTAGTGTGTCATACTCGTCCTGCGCTTGCTTGATGCCAGTGTCACCCGTGACCGTGTTCACCGTGACGAAAGGCTCGCTCAATCGCTTCTCCAACTGCTTCATCGTATCAGCATAACTCTGCATAGTCTTTGTGTTCTGCACGATTGCAGCCGTAGCCAGTCCGTCCGGCTGCTGCTGCACGATGATAGGCTGTTGCTGTTGTGGCGTGCTATATGCTACTGGCGCAATAGTCCGACTCACATCATCGGCTCGTAAGGATCCGATGGTGTTAGTCCGCTGCGCATAGTCCAGGGCGTTGATGATGGGACGCGCAACCGGGTTGGCAAGCATCTCCTGCGACGCCACCCATTCCCCGGCATGAACCACGCCCACCTCTTGGAACTTGGAGCCTTTTGGTGTGAAGCCACCCTTTGCATAGCCCTGGCTTTCACTCGCTTGCTGTTGCTTTTTGATTGCAGCAATCTGAATAGCTCCTGCAGCCACCGCCATTGCAGCAGCCACTGGTGCCAGGATATAACCCACAAGCGGAATTGCCGCTGCCGAGCCATACGCCGAGATGGCGTTCTGTGCCGTCTGCGCCACCGCTTGAATTACCTGCATGGCAAACATCTTTTTGTTCGCCTCGTTCTTTTTCTTTGCCAGCTCCTTCTGCTTCTGCTCCTCGAGCTTCTTCACCTTGTAGTTGTTGCCCTCCGCTTGCGATATCTCCTTGTCATACCGTTTCTCGATGGCAGCAGTCTGTATCTCCAGTTCCGCCTGAATGAGCGAAGTCATGCCCGAAAATATTGAAGACATACCCGACGTTAGCATGTCGAAAGAACCCTGCACCGCCTGTCCGAGGTCCGAGTTCAGCCACTCCGTGATGTCCTCCGTCATGTTTTCGAGGAAGTTCTTGCTTGTGTCGTTATACTCTTGGCCGTACTTCTTAGCCAGTGCCACCTTTGCCTTTTGATACGCTTCCTCGATACGCAGCTTCTCCTTAGCATCGTCGCCAACAGCCTTTATCTCCTGTTTGAAAACTTCATCGAGGACAGCACTATCTTTGGTGTATTTCTCCTTCTTCTCCGACTTGTTATCCCCGAAGTAGTCCTCTTTGATTTTGGCAAGCTCCTTCTGATGCTTCTTCTCGTTGTCCTCGACGATCTTCTGATTGCGCTTTTGGTTTTCAACGAGCTTATTCTGATAATTCTTCTGCGCTTGCAGCTGTTCCTTAGAACCGTCCGTGTAGACCTTCGTCAAACGGCGCAGATGCTCCAACTCCATGAGTTCAAGCGCATCATCAAACGTTTTTTGATCCACCTTACCATCAATGTACCGCTGTTTCTCCGTAGCAACAAGCTCATTGTAATAGTCGTTCTCCTGCTTCGCCGATTGCGTGTTCTTGTCATCAGTGAGCTTCTTCTTCGCCTCATAGTATGATGCTTCAGCCTCCATCTTCTGCTCCGTCGATGCCTTTTTGTTCGCCATGACCTTCTGATTATACTCGATATCAATTTCCGTCATGCGGTTCGTGTACTCCTCGAAGTCCTTCTCACCTTTGGCGTATGCGATACGGTTGAGAGCTTGCTCCCTGGTCTTCCAGTCCTTTTGCGGTTTCAGCACATCCTCAGTCTTCGTCTTCTTGTCCGTCTTAGGAGACGTGTATGGAGGGTTCTTCGTCTGCTGTTCCTGCTTCTGTTCTTTCTTCGCGTCATTGAGTGCCTCCTTCTTGATGTCTTCGCCATATATGCCTAAGATGTTCGCCTCACGCTGGTCAAGCTTTGCCAGGTCCTCCTTCGTCTTGGCAAGTGCACGTCTGTTCGAGGCACGCAACGAGTTGACACCCAACTGCACCACCTTTCCCTCCTGACCCGGCATAACCGTTTCCGTCCTTGCCTCCATCTCATCCATGGCAACGACACGCTCCTGCCTCTGCTTTTCCAGATTAAGGTCGACACGCTGCTTTCCGATATCACGCAACTTATCCTTGGCACCCTCAATCTCATACTTGCGAGTCAACGACTTCAAGTAATCATCAAGAGCTTTCTTGTTCTCCTTATACTTGCCCGTGGTATCATCCAACTGGGCATTATAGTTCGGAATAATCTTGTTGAGCGCATCAATCGCCGTGTGTCTGTCCTTCAGTGACTGCGTTTCATCGCGAGCCACCGCAATAAGCGCATCAATCTTGTTCTTCTCGTCGATGATGCCCTCCTGTCCACGCTTGCGTATCTCCTGCAAGTCCTTTTCTGCTTGCGACACCTCCGTCATCTTCTTGTATAGCTTATAAAGAACCGCACCGAGAGCAATGGCTCCGGCTGCTATCGCACCATAGCCCGATGCGAGCAGAGCACCCTGCTTTTTGAGGTCCGACATCAGCCATGACTGTCGCACCCAGTTGCCCTGCAATTTGGCGAGACCCATCTGCAACAAAAGGTGTGCAGCGTGCAATGTGGCAACCGTAGTCTTGTATGCCGTAGTCGCAGCCTTGGAAATAACAAGCCACGCATAATGCGCCTTGAAAGCAATGTTCGAAGCGTTCACCGCAATCTTATATGCAATGAAAGCAGCTGTCAGCGAAGCCAAAGTAAAAGCGTTCTCCTTGATGAACGTGATTGAAGTAGACATGAACTTCAACAACAACGTGGTGGAAGATATGACATGCTTCATTATCGGCTGCAGTTGCTCACCGAGTGCCACCGCCATCTCCGTCACACCCTTGCGAGCCTTGTCAAGTCCTGCTTGCACCGTACTGTTCTGCACATTGAACTCATTTGTGACAGACGTACCCTCCGCAAACGCCTTAGTAGCTTCCTCCTGCTCCCACCGCACCATATCGAGGTTGCCAGCAAGAGCCGAAATCACCTGCGCAGCACGAGCACCATTCTCGCCCATATCCTTGAATACTGGAGCCAGTACGTCGATGTTGCCCAATTCGTGAAGACGATCCAGCAACATAAGAAGTCCCTCGTTAGTACTCTTCTTCAGCGTTTCGTTGAACTCCTTAGCATTAAGTCCCGTAGCCTTTATTATCTTGTCGTTCTCCTTGAACATATCCATGATGACTTTGGAAACAGCAGTTGCCGACATCTCCACCGCCTGTCCCTGGCTATCCAGCACCGCAGCGAAGCCCATGATTTCCGGGATAGTCATCTTCGCCTGGGCACCCACGCCAGCCATGCGCTGTGTAAAGTTTGCAAGATAAGGAGCCGAAGCCGTGCAGTTCTGCGACAACTCATTAATAACGGAACCCACGGCAAGCAAAGCCTTCTCCGTGCCGAGGCGTTCCTCGTCACCGAAGATGTTTGTCAATTTTGAAAGAGTCAGCGTAGCCCCGTCACCGAGGTCGTCCAAAGCCACATTTATTTGGTCGGCAGCTTTCACAAATCCCAAGACATCCTCCTGCGAGGTTTTGCCCAATCGACCCGCTTCCTGCGCCAACTTATTCAGCTCCTCACGCCCCGTTCTGGTGTCAATCTTCTGGAAGTCCTCATTCAGTTGCTCCACTTCCGAAGCGTTCATTCCCGTAAATTTTCGGACATTCGCCATCTCCTGGTCCATATCCGCAAAAGCGTTCACCGCCGAGCGTCCAGCCATGATGATACCCGTGATGGCAGCAGCGATGCCGGCAAGAGCAGTCTGCCAGTCGTTCAACTTTCGGTTCATCCGTTCCCACAGACTCTCATTTTCTCGCAGCTGCGAGTTCACTTTGGCAATCTCCGCCTTAACACGCTTGATAGCCTCACATTGTCTGTTCCACTCTTCGCTTCCACGTTCAAGCCCATTAAGGTTACGTTTCAGCTGTGCCAACGTGCGGTTCAGTTCCTTTGGCGAAGTTTCATCGAGTCGTTGCAGTACATGCTCGACCCCTTTCGCTGCATTTTCAATCTGCGAGATTTGGCGATTGGTTTCCTTCAGTTCACGCTTTAGCTTCGTGAGCTGCTGCTTGTTTCCTGCTGCTGCCGCTTTCTCAATGGCTTTTTCGAGGTTTGCAGCCTGAGATTTCAGTTTCAGGAGCATATCTTCCGCCTGTTTTCCGTTTACAGTGAGCGTAACGGTCGCATTGGTGTTTATATTCGACATACGTCTTTCGATTTTATTGGTTTAATGATACGCAAAAATAACACCGCCCAAACACCACTCAAAAGACGAGAAATAAGGCAGTTTCGCCCGATTTAGGCACGCTGGCGCCGACAAAAACCGACGAAATTTAAGCGATAGAAAAGCGAAAGGCTTGTGTATCAAGCCGTTAAGGGATTGTTAAGGGATTTTCCCTTAACCCGTCTTGATAAAGCCCCCCCGACCGCCCTGTTCTTGCTGACGGCTACGACCGCCCGACCTTTGCGGAATATGTAAACAAATGTTAATATTTAGTTTCTCACACACGCAAAACCGCCTTAGTTGCGCAAAAAGGCGAAAAGGCAGAAAGTGACGAAAAAGGCTTGCAAGTTTCGCTGATGACGAAAGCGAGCCGAGGTTTCACGCTGATGCGCAAACGCTCCAAGTTCCACGAAAAGCGAGGGTTTCGGCTTGAGCAAATAAGGCTGAAACAAGCAAAAGGTTTCGGCAAAGCACCGAGTTTCGGCACGATATAGGGTTTCGGATGCGTCAAATGCTCTATTTTTGGCACTTTAAGCCTCCAAGCCGAGCAAACCGAGGGTCTTGCCGTACCACAAAAGGCTATTGGGTATCGGATGGGCATCAATGGCTTGCGGATGTTGCAATATATGCGAGAAAAAGCGAGGGTTTCGGCTTCATACTGCGCTCTTTCGTGCTACTGAACCACCGCCCACACCCAAGCGAGCCACCACGCCATGCCCGACCCATCGGGCGGTAATGCGGCAGTGGTGAGGGATAAAAAGGTAATGCGCCTGTCGGTCTTGCCCGACATTAGGCGCACTACCTTTTCTATCCCATACCTCTGCCATACCTATTTGAATAAGCGAGAGTGCTGTCAGACTTATAGCAATCTTGATTGCCATAAGTCAGACGGCTTTCTCGCATTGACAGACAATAGAAAGCGCAGCTTTACCTATTATCTAATGGCTATGCATCAGATAGGGGTTAATTAAAATCATTGCGTAATTTTCTATTTTAATGAAAATTTTAGTATATTTGCAGCAAAAACATAAAATATGGGGTTCTTTCAATCTGCCAAAAATCAAGTAGGAAGAGATTTAGGTAAAGTTATTAGTAATGCTGTTTTTGGTGATAAACATGCATCTGTATATAGACGTGCTCAATCAAAAGCACGTCAGGAGCAACATGAAGAACAGATTCAGCAAAATCAGTTGAATGGTTTGAATCGTGCAGTTCTTGATAATGTAGACAAAGTATTGGGGACAACCGTGTCAAATGATGTAAATGATATTTGTAACACATTGGATTTGTTCCATTCACAGATGTTAATAAACGGATGGAAACCTATTATATTTGGTGATGGAACTGATGAAAATAGGATTAACAATAAATATCCCGACGCTTGCTATTGTAAATTTAAGCAACTTTTATTCAAATTGAAAGCATCAAATTGCAATCAGGATATTTACGACCATTATTATGGAATATATAAAACTCTCAATAGAAGAAAAATATGGGGAAAATTTAGTAGATTGTTCCTATTTATTTTCTTTTGGATAGCTCTTGCTATTTTTTGGATTATAATGTCGGCTTTAGATTAAAAAACATATACAGGAACTTACATCTTTTGGGTGTAAGTTTTTTTGTGTCATTTGAGAGAAAGAATGACGGAATGAAATGACGTGGAAGACAGATGACGCTTGCGTGTTGATGATTGACGAGGAGGTCAGACAAGCTCGCTGCAAGCGTTGCTTGGCTGGGTGATGCGTCAATCATGTGCGTAGGTGGTGCATTGTTCGGTGGCGAGGACTGGCGCAGCCGTGAAATTGTGGGGCGTGTAATGAAGTGGAGGGGCTTTGGGCTGCCGTGGAGAAATGTGTATGTTGCTTACCCCGTACCGTGACTTGTGTGCTTGCACTTTTCTCGAATGTATGGAGGACTATTCGACTTCAGGCGATTTGTCCTCCTCACATCCGAGAAAAAGAGACATGGTACGGATCAGGGAAGTGGCATACTTATTTTGCAACAGAAGCCCAAAGCGACGGAACGCAATGGAACACCCCACAATTTCACTTAGCCATGCAATGGCTTGTCCTCGCCACCGAACAATGCACCGCCGGAGCTGCCTGGTAATGAATTCGGGAGCCTGTGACCGAAGTGTTTCCTTCTGCCGGCGTGATAGCGACGGATAAGCATTAAGACGGCTACTGCCGTTATCATCATCAGGACGGCAATAGCGAGCTTTGCCGTGAAGGGAACTGAAGACCTTGACTTGATAATTTCCTGCGACTTGTCGGATGAAGACTGCTTCGCTATTGCGATGCTGTCTTCCACCTGCTGTGCAGCTGCGGACTCCTCCTTTTCCTCTTGGGAAAGGTGAAGTCCGTAGAGTCTGAGAGATGACGGCTTGCCGTGACTTATAGCTGACGGCTTGCCGTGATAAGATGGAGGCTTTGCCTTGTCATTGGACTGGGGCTTGCCCGATGGATAGCTGAGGTCGGAACATTGAGGGGTTGCCGACGTGTCGACACCCCCGAATGTGAAGACGCAGCTATCGAATGAAAGGGCGGTAAGCCTCTGTAGGGAACTGAATGAAAGATTCTGAGCGGATCGCCATTGAGCTTGCGAAACGGCGTTTCGCTCACTTTCATTGGATGATGATGCTGTCTTTGTGCTCTTGCACGCCAGTACAAATGCACAAAGAATAAGGATTAGGATATGTTTCATATCGTATGGTTTAGATGTTGGCATACTCAGCCGTGGCATCGAATGATGGGCACGCTTTAGCTGCATAATCTCGATGTCCTCGTATTTTTACATTGGGGAACTGCACTCTGAGTTTACGAAGAAGTGCCACCAATGCGGACTTCTGCTCTTCCGTGCGAGAGTCCTTAGGGTGTTTGCCGTCGGCGGTCAAGCCACCGATATAGCAGATTCCTATGGAATGGGCGTTGTGCCCTTGGCAGTGCGCTCCCACTTGTGCGAGCGGTCTGCCATGATGCACAGAGCCGTCGCGATAGATGACGAAGTGATATCCGATGGAGGCAAAGCCTCGCTGCCGGTGCCAGCGGTCGATGTCTGCCGTGGTGAAGTCCTTGCCTTCAGGCGTGGCAGAGCAATGGACGATGATGAGGTCAATCTTGCGCATCCTTCTCCTCCTTCCGTTTCAGTTTGTCATCGAGGTACGAGCGTAGTTCTGCATACTTAGTCTGTATGTAGATAGTGACACCGAAGATAGACCCGGCGTAGATAAGACACTCTGCGAATACACCCAGAACAGACTCGTGGATTTGTCCGGTGGGCGGTACGATGAATCCTGCGACAGCGAGGAGGAATCCACCGATGAGCATAGCTATGGCAGATACAATCTGCACGTTTTCCTTAGTTTCTTTAGTCATAATGAATTGTCTTTTGATAGTTAATATGATGTGGTTATCTTTGCGATTGAGTTGTGGTCGATTGGACCATTGCTCTTTGGCAGCGTGGTGTCGCGAACACCATTTTGCATCCGAGCTGTGGTGATCTCCTTGCGGAGAAACCATGGCTTTTTTCGTTTACATACTGAAATTGAAGGTGACGGTGTAATCGTTGCTATCAGCAAACGTATCAGCCTTTGCTATTACCTTGAACTCAGCGAGGTTAGTTCGGAGTTCTCCGAACTGGAACGGACCGTAATCTTTAGACTTCTTGTAAAATCCGATGGCGAAGCGGAAATAGCGGTTGATGCCGAGAATGTTAAATGAACGTTTGCCAAAGTAAATGCGGACTTCCAAAAGCCTTTGCGTTTCGGGGTCGATGACGGCACGGCAGTCGCCGAACAACACATCAGGCTTCGTAAAATACTTGCCTCTGTTCTGGTCGCCCTCCTTATCCAGGCGAAAAGAAATCTCGTCGCCATTATTCACACTAATCTTTCGGTCGTCATAAAAGCGGTTCCAGCCACGTCGCCGTGGAAGATACTCACGCACACCGTTTTCATCCTCCTGCTTGCGACTTGTACGCACCGAGTGTCGGAAAATGACCGGTGTAAGCCCTTGTCGGATATAACGGTAGGCATCCTGTATCACAAGAGTACTGTCAGTGATGATACATTCAATGTGCATCTGCGTAGCCTGCTTCATCGTGGCAAACTTCTGAATGTCAGCCTGCAACGATTTTATCTGCGAGGCAAGCGATTTGATATCCGTCTGTATCTTTAGGATATCTTCAGCGTTGACAGTGATTTGTTTTGCGTTTTGGGAAACACGGAGGCTGATGGATGCAATTCCCTTTTGAATGTTCAAGATTGTTTCCTCCATATTTGCGAGCGAAGAGAAGTACTTGGAAATGTCAGCCTTGCATTTGTTCAAGTCCTGCACCTGCTGCGCACGCATGACACCGGCACGCTCGGTAGTGGCTTGGCGGATGAGGATGGAATTGGGTGCGAGTTGGTTGATGCCAGTAGAGAGGTTCGCCTTTCCCAACGTGAAATACACGTTGTTGCGGTCGTCCGAGCCAACAGTGAGCGATGTCAGCACATAGCCGATGCGTCCAAGAGCCGAGCGCCAATTGTCAAGGCGACTCATGTCCGTCTGCAGAGCAGCTTTGCCCAAAAGGTCAGCGATTTTCTGCAACAGTGCGCCCAGAACTTCGGGCGTTATAGCCTCTTCGCGCGTCTCGCTGCGAAATGAGGTAATAAGAGATGTGATAGATGAAATGTCAGCCATACTTTTGCTTGTTTTTAGCAAAGGTATGGCTGACTTTTAGATGGAGAAAAGACATTGTTAGTGATTATAGCGCACATACTTGTCGTCGAGCGCCTGGGCGACAACACCGACGAACTCGTGAGCGATGTTGTCGGAGAGGAAGTCACGGAGGTTCATGACAGAAGCGTAGTACTTACGGCTGAACCAGGGCTTCTTCTTGCACTTGCGTTCACGTCCGATGTCGCCCTTGTTTCCACGAGGAATCTCTTTACCCGTACCGAAGTTCTGCCAAAGGCCATATTCGAGGAAGGACTGGCTTAGTCCTAACTCAATGAAACGACCATCCGCACGGACAGGGAGTGACTTGGGGCTGTGAAGCAAACGTCCGGTGTCAATTACACCGAGGAGAGTCATTTGCTCACGCCATATTTTGAGCATCGTATCGTTGAAGGCAAGAACGAACTTCTCACGTTCTTGCAGTGCTTGGTCATTGCCATTCAGTGGGGTCATAGCGTAAATCGGTATAAGTGTCAACAGCGATTTGGAAGAAAGCACAGGCGCAGCCAGAGAAGAAGTATTGGTCGATTTCCTGAAAGGAGATACGAGAGTCGAGATAGATATTATGCTGCTCCTGCTTCGTCTTTTCAAGGATGAGCTTGCTCATAAACTGGCGGAACAGCTCGCGCATGGTGTCCATGCACTGCTGGCGTGCAGCCATATCATCAATGGCGTGGCGCATAGCGAGGAAGACCGTCTTCACTCTTCGAGTGTGCGGACTGTTGTTCACCTCGATATAGCCTTGGCTTATGTCGCTGACGGCGATGATAGCCGTGGCGGACTGCAGCTGCAGCAAGGCTTCCTCAAAGCCGTCGAGTCCGCTGACCTTTGCGAAGACAAAGTCATGCGTTTGGGCGAACTTGTTTGTTTCTGTGAGGGATGCGAAGAAAGCTGTGGCATCCCAATTGATGTTCTTGTCTGTCATTTCGT
>OIYY01001817.1_pt1 | contig 10117 bp, 8 predicted proteins | sample 1588341 | NCBI WGS metagenome assembly OIYY01 (sample SAMN03283287) | human gut metagenome | biome: human-associated habitat; material: feces | host: Homo sapiens | place: Peru | collected 2012
CGGCAGTCGCCAAGGTCTCGTGCAAGCACGGACTTTGGCTCGTTGCTCGCGTAAAAAATAACGGAGGTCCTAAGACCTCCGTCCATTTATTATTTTAAGAACTCTGTCTTAACATATCCCTCTTTATCTTTCCAGGTGACTTTTGTCCACCCTTCTGCATAGCTCATCTGAACAGTAACAGAATCTCCTGCATAAGCAACACCAACCTTGGATGCGGTCTCACTCATAGAGGAGCGGATATTAACCGTATTGGTTAATGTAATCTTAGTGCCCGCTGCGATGCCGCTGGTGTCTGCCGCCGGCTCCTGTGCCGGTGCTTCTGTTGAAACATAGTCACTCTTTACATATGCCGGTGTACCATTATAATCAATGCTGCTCCATCCATCTTCTGTCGTACCGGTTCTTGTCAGTGCTGTTCCCTTTTCAACTGTTCCAAGCAATGCTCCGGACTCATTCGGTTCCTGTCTGACATTTACTTTATCCAGTGTATATACCGTCTCCGTTGTCACTTCCGGCTCAGCTGGTGTCTCTGGTTCCGCCGGTGCCTCTGGTTCCGCCGGTGTCTCCTCTGTTGCCGGTTCTTCCGTTGCCGGTTGCTGCTGTGCCTGTGCCTGTGCGATTGCTGTTGCCCATGCATTATATGCATCCGCAATTGTAACCGTTACCATATTAGAAAGATTTTCATCTGAAGCAATTGCTTTTTCATAATTTGCCTGTACTTCTGCCTGTAATGCAATGACATCTTCCTGTGTTTCAAAACTGCTGATTAAGTTTTCCACATTATTATCGGTCGGCTGTTCTTTATAATGACGGTTAAAGCTGCTGTATAAGTTATCAATATAAAGTGCTCCCTGCTCATTCTTCTTTACATAGAAGAACTCCATACCAGGTGCTGTAGTATCTACTCCTGCGAATTTCAAATCCAGCGTTACACAGACAAGATAAGAATCTGCTTCTAATCCTGACTTGGTATAACATTTGATATTCTGATAACTCTCTGCATACTGTGACATCATGGTAATCAGGCTCTGTTCATTCTCGGAAACAGGTGTTGCATAAGTCTGTAATGTTGCCAGATCACCTGCCGCATATGCATTGTAATAATTCTGCATCAGGGTATTGATTTCCGGAACGGCATCTACCTGAAAGCTCTCTGATTCGGTACTCTGTTCCGTAGAAAGTCCATTATCTTTATCTTTATTTCCACTGCTGAATTTTATCATTACTACTGCCAATACAACAAATAATATTACTGCAGTAAAATATTTCCAGTTCTTCTGAAAGAAACTACTTATATCATTCTTTGATATCTTACTCATTTTTTCTTTGAGTTCTGACGCCTTCATATCTGTCCTCCTAACCTTACCCATGACCCCCAAAAAAGCATGCTTTGTGAGCTGCCCGTGTAAATAATGAAAAACGTTTCTTATAAGTTTTGCGGGACATAAATCCCGCAAAAAAATGTGTTAATATAAATGATAAAATGCACCCGGCGGGAATCGAACCCGCATTATCAGAGTCGGAGTCTGACGTTCTATCCATTAGACTACGGTTGCAGCTTATTTATACTAACACATCTATATAAAAAAATCAAAGGTTTTATTTAAGAAGCTTCTTCAAACTGGGAATTATAAAGCTGTGCATAGAAACCATTCTTCTGTAACAGTTCTTCATGATTTCCCTGTTCAATAATATCTCCATCCTTCATAACAAGAATCAGATCAGCATCACGAATGGTAGACAGACGATGGGCAATAATAAAACTTGTTCTTCCCTTCATCAGGTTATCCATAGCCTTCTGGATTCTGTGCTCTGTTCTGGTATCAACAGAAGAAGTTGCTTCATCTAAAATCAATACCCTGTTATCTGCCAGAATAGCCCGGGCTATGGTAAGCAACTGTTTCTGTCCCTGGGATACATTGCTGGCATCCTCATTTAATTCCATATTATAACCACCCGGCAGTGTCTGGATGAAATGATGGGCATGGGCTGCTTTTGCTGCTGCAATAACTTCTTCGTCTGTGGCATCCAGTCTTCCGTAACGGATATTTTCCATAATAGTACCTTTAAATAACCAGGTATCCTGAAGAACCATGCCGAAAGCATCTCTTAACTCCCGGCGGTTATAGTTCCTGATATCGTTACCATCTAATCTGATACTTCCACTGTTGACATCATAAAAACGCATCAGCAGCTTCACCATGGTGGTCTTACCAGCTCCGGTTGGTCCTACAATGGCAATCTTCTGTCCCGGTTCTACCTTTGCTGAGAAATCATTAATGATAATCTGATCCGGATTGTATCCGAAATGCACATGGGAGAATTCTACTTCTCCACGAACATCCTTTAATTCCACTGCATTTTCTGTGGTCTGGTCTTCTTCCTCTTCACCTAAGAATTCAAAAACACGTTCCGAAGCTGCGGTCATAGACTGTACCTGGTTAATGACCTGTGCAATCTGCTGGATTGGCTGGGTGAAGCTCTTTACATACTGGATAAATGCCTGAATATCACCAATCCCGATTGTTCCGTTAATTGCAAGCATTCCACCGGAAATTGCCACGCCTGCATAGCCAAGGTTACCGACAAATACCATAACCGGCTGCATCATTCCGGATAAAAACTGGGATTTCCATGCAGATTCATATAATACATGGTTGGTATCATTAAACCGCTTTATGGTTTCCTTTTCTTTATTAAATGCCTGGATAACTAAATGTCCGGAATAAGTCTCTTCCACCTGACCATTAATATGTCCTAAGTACTCCTGCTGGGTACGGAAATATTTCTGTGAAAATTTTGCAATTGCCGAAACCATCAACGCTGAAACCGGAAGAATTACCAGTGCAATCAGTGTCATCAGTGGAGAAATGGAAAGCATCATCACAAGCACTCCGATAATGGTTGCCACACTGGTAATAATCTGTGTCACACTCTGGTTTAAGCTCTGTCCCAAAGTATCCACATCATTGGTAATGCGGGAAAGAACTTCTCCATAAGTTCTGCTTTCAAAATATTTCATCGGCATACGGTTGATTTTTTCAGAAATCTCTTTACGCATACGATAGCAGATTTTCTGTGTGATTCCAGTCATAATAAACCCTTGAAAAAAGCTGAATACCGCACTGATAATATATAAGCCAAGAGTAAATAATAATATCTTTCCAATCAGTGTAAAATCAATTCCGCCGGTTCCGGCTACTTTATTCATAAGCCCATCTGCCAATGCAGTGGTTGCTTTACCCATTACCTTTGGTCCTAATACAGAAAATACGGTAGAACAGATTGCAAGTATCATAACTGCAACAATTCCAATTTTATATTTTCCAATATAAGAAAGAAGTTTCCGGAAAGAGCCCTTAAAATCTTTTGCTTTTTCACCCGGCATCATTCCACCGCCCATTGGTCCTCTCGGTCCTCTACGACGTGGTGCACGATAACTTTGTTCATTACTCATGTTATTTTTCCTCCTTTCCCTCTTCTAATCCCAATTCCTTTGCGGATAACTGTGACTGTGCAATCTGCTGATATACTTCACAATCCCGTAATAATTCTTCATGAGTACCTTTTCCGACAATCTTACCTTCATCCAATACAAGAATCTGGTCGGCATGTAAAATGGTACTGATTCGCTGTGCCACGATAATTACACTGCTTTCTTTTGTTTTTGACTCCAATGCTTTACGCAGTGCCGCATCGGTCTTCATATCAAGTGCAGAGAAACTGTCATCAAAGATATAAACATTCGGATTCTTTGCAATGGCTCTGGCGATGGATAATCTCTGTTTCTGTCCACCGGAAACATTCGTTCCACCCTGTGCAATCCCGCTGTCATATTTTTCCGGCTTTTCATTAATAAATTCTGTTGCCTGTGCAATCTCTGCAGCCTCTGTCATCTCTTCTTCTGTCGCATCCGGTCTGCCAAATTTCAGATTGGATGCAATGGTTCCTGAAAACAGAATTCCCTTCTGTGGTACAAATCCGATTTCATCTCTTAGTTCTGATAAGCTTAAATTCCGGATATCCACGCCATCTAAGGTAATCTTTCCGGCTGTCACATCATAGAATCTCGGAATCAGATTAACCAGCGTTGACTTTCCACAGCCGGTACTTCCGATAATTGCCGTTGTCCTTCCCGGTTCTGCCGTAAAATCAATATCTTCCAGTACATCTTCATCCGCACCCGGATAACGGAAGTTTACATGATGGAACTCCACTTTTCCGGTATGTTTTTCAATTGTTTCTTTTACTTCCTTTTCTATGATAGAAGAATTTGTAGTAATAACTTCATCAATACGGTCTGCTGCAACACCGGCACGCGGCAGCATAATAGACATCATGGTAAGCATCAGGAATGCCATAACAATCTGCATGGTATAAGTAATAAATGCGGTCATTGCTCCAACCTGAAGCTGTCCGGCATCAATACGGTGTGCCGATACCCAGACAATCAGTATGGTTACTCCATACATAATAAACATCATGCCCGGCATCATAAAAGTCATGACACGGTTGGTAAATAACTGTGTTCTGGTAAGATTCCGGTTTGCTTCATCAAACCGCTCTTCTTCCTTTTTTTCTCTTCCAAATGCACGGATTACGGAAAGTCCCGTAAGAATCTCTCTGGATACTAAGTTCAGGGCATCCACTAACTTCTGCATTATTTTGAACTTCGGAAGTGTAATGGACATCAACACCATAACCAGTCCGGAAATTACCAGTACTGCCATTACGATAATCCATTCCATATGTGCTCCGGTCTTTAATACTTTATAAATTCCACCGATTCCGATGATTGGTGCATATAAAAGCATCCGAAGCATAATTGCTGTCACAAACTGAATCTGCTGAATATCATTGGTACTTCTTGTAATTAAGGATGCGGTAGAGAATTTATCCATCTCAGTATTAGAAAAGCCTACTACCTTACCAAAGATTTTCTCTCTTAAGTCTCTTCCGACTCCTGCACCGACTCTGGATGCAAGATATCCGACTACCACTGCAACTGCCAGCATGAGCAATGACATAGCTGCCATCTTTCCACCCTCTGACCAGAGATAATTCTTCTGGATATGCTCCACATCAAGTCCTGCCTTTTCGTCACAGGATGCTGCATATGCTGTTCCCATGGCATGTAAGGTACTGCTTCCCACAGAATCTATCATATTTTCCATATATTCTCTGGACTGTGCTATACCATCCTGCGTCATTGCGCCGCCTGCAATCAGCTGCTGCATCATCGGACGCATATCCACATAAGTTACCATTTCGCCATCATCATTTTCTGCTTCATATGTGGTCAGTTCCATCTGCATCATCTGTCCGATTTCTTCAATGGACATCTCATCTAAGCTTTCTTTGGTAATCTGGTTCTGCGGATTCTGTTCCAATGCTTCCGCAATCGTATTTTTAAAATCCGTTTCACTCATATTTGCCATACGGTAAGTCAGTACGATTGGTGTCAGCAGTTCATCATCCAATGTTTCTAATGTCTCTTTATCCGCAGTACATACATAAGTATCATCCTTTTTTTCATAGACCGCTTCAAAAGTATCCTTTTCATCCTCTGTCATAAAAAGTTCTGCCAGCCGATATTCTTCCTCCGGCATCTTTTCCGGCAAAATATATTTGATTCCCTTATTCTGGATTCCTACATCGATGATATCGGATGTATATTGTGGCAAAGACAAATCGCAATAAGCCTGCACTCCAAGGAGGAGAAATATTACCACGATGATATGCCAGTACGGGAGCATATTTTTAAATAGTTTCCGCATCTTTCCTGTTCCTTCCTTTTCTATATTATTTATAAAATATTTCTATTTTAATTGCTGTTTCAACTGTCTTCTCTTTTCAATCTCAAGCTCCGCTGTCTGCTCTAATTTATTCAGATAGCCAATCAGCCGGTTCATATCTTCTTCTCCCATTTTCTCCGTAACCGACTTTAATAATTCACTCAAAATCCGGTTGCATTCATTTAAAATCTCTTTTCCTTCCTCAGTTACTCTCACATAAACATTCCGCCGGTCACCCTCACACACCATACGTTCGACATAATTTTTCTCTTCCAGGGAACGAAGTGTCCGGGACACCGCCGGTGCTGCCACACGCATATAACGTACCACTTCCGATACCGTAACCTTTGCATCTGCCGCTTTGGTCTCTGACTCTTTGGCATCTGCAGCTTTGGTAGCCATCTCTTTTTCTTTGCGGCAATGCTCGATGGTCTTTAAGGTTCCCATTTCCACAGATGAGACCCCAGGCAGAATGGATGAAATTTTCAAACGATGAAAGCGATTAAATATGGAAAATATTTCATTTCCACAACCCTGCATCATTTTCACCTCCCTTTCCTTCGTTTTATATTTTCAATTATTTAACATTGTTAATTATTAACATGTGCAAGTAATAATAGCACCCTGATTAAGATAGGTCAATTAAAAAAGTATAAAATTATTATTAAATCATATCATTGACAGTTAAAAACGAATCTTATAATATAAAAAAAGCAAGTTTTTTTTACCAAAGGAGACCAAAAATATGAGTTTTAATTTTTTAAACCAATTACCAAGTCCGGAAGAAATCAAAAAAGAGTATCCGCTTCCGGAGAAACTGGCACAGATAAAAAAAGAACGGGATGCTGCAATTCGTAAAGTCTTAACCGGCGAAGACGACCGTTTCTTAGTTATCATCGGACCTTGTTCCGCTGACAGCGAAGAACCTGTCTGCGACTACGTCAGCCGCCTGACCAAAATTGCAGAAGATGTAAAAGACCGTCTGATTATTATCCCTCGTGTCTACACCAATAAGCCAAGAACAACCGGCGAAGGCTATAAAGGTATTGCTACCCAACCTGACCCTGAGAAAGCTCCTGATATGGTTGCCGGACTGATTGCAATGCGTAAGCTGCACATCCGTACCATTGAAGAAAGTGGTCTGACCCCTGCCGACGAAATGCTTTATCCGGAAAACTGGAGTTACATTGATGACCTGCTCTCCTACGTTGCTATCGGTGCGCGTTCTGTAGAAGACCAGCAGCATCGTCTTGTAGTCAGTGGGTTTGATGTTGCATCCGGAATGAAGAACCCGACCAGTGGTGACTTCTCCGTTATGCTCAATTCCGTATATGCTGCCCAGCATCCACATCATTTCGTATATCGCGGATATGAAGTAGAGACTCCTGGTAACGACTTAACTCACGTTGTTCTCCGTGGTGCTGTAAGCAAACATGGTAACAGCACACAGAACTACCACTACGAAGATATTATGCGTCTGATTGAAATGTATAATGAACGTGACCTTAAGAATCCGGCTGCTATCGTAGATGCAAACCACTCTAACTCCAATAAGAAATACTTCGAACAGATCCGTATCGTCAAAGAAGTGATGCATAACCGCCAGCTCTCCCCTGAAATTCACAAGATGATTAAGGGTGTTATGATTGAAAGCTACATTGAACCGGGCAATCAGAAAATCGGCGAACACATCTATGGTAAATCCATTACTGACCCATGCTTAGGCTGGGAAGATTCCGCTCGTCTTATCTATGACATCGCAGAAATGAATAAATAATAATTTCATCTACCTTATACGCCGCAGTGTGCATCCTCGCAGAGCGTTTTTTACTTTACAGGAAAGCAATTTCCTGTAAAGTAAAAAAAGGAGTAGCCATTTTTTAAGAAATGACTGCTCCCTTTTTCTATTTATGCAAGTAGTAAGAAACTTGCAAAGCGTGTTTCCCGTAATTTCTTCTCTATCCTCTCGGATGTGCCTTAGCATATACTTCACGGATTCTGCTCTGTTTCATCTGTGCATAGATTTGCGTGGTAGAAATATCTGCATGTCCTAACATTTCCTGAACCGCTTTCAAATCTGCCCCATTGCTTACCAGATGAGCTGCAAAAGAATGACGCAGCATATGCGGTGTTATCTCTATCTCAATTCCGGCTTTCTTTCCATAGGCTTTGATTAATTTCCAGAAACCCTGACGGCTCATTTCTTTGCCGGAACAGTTGGTGAAAAGATATTCACTGCCTTCTTCACTGACAAGATATGGTCTTCCCTCTCCCAGATAACGCTGCAGAGCCTCTTTCGCCACTTCTCCGAATGGAATGATTCTTTCTTTATGAGCATCCTTGCATGTAATATATTCCAGATTCAAATTCATATCGCTTAATTTCAGGGAAATCAATTCAGAGACACGGATTCCCGTCGCATAAAGCAATTCCAACATGGCACGGTCTCTTAATTCCTTCGGTGTATTTCCATTTGGCTGCTCTAAAAGACGGCTGGTCTCTTCCATAGAAAGAATGACCGGAGCTCTCTTCTCTATCTTCGGTGCCTTTAATCCATCTGTCACATTCTGGTTTACATAATTCTGTGTCAAAAGATACTGAAAAAAGGCTTTCATGGATGCAAGTCCTCTGGAAATCGTTGCCGGTTTCTTTCCCTCCTGCTCCTGCTTTTCCATATATGTTTTTAAGTGTTCCGGTCTGACATCATCTACAGAAAGCACACCTTCAGAATACAGAAATTCCTTCATTTTACGCAAATCTGTCTCATAAGAAACTGCTGTATTTTTCGATATTTTCTTTACTTCCTGAAGATACTTCATAAAAGCATCTATTTCCTGTGTCATAACTGTAACCACCTAACTCTTTTTTCTCTTCTGCCTTTTTCTTTCCAAAAGGCAAGTACAATCCCTATTATAATGATTCTAAATTGGAAAAGCAATTCATATTTTTGCCCGATTTTGGCTGATTTACATAAATCTACCACATGTATCTTATTTCGATTTTTCCATCCACAATATGTTGTAAAAATTTTGTAAAATTTTTTATATTTTTTTCAACACGAAGTGCACCATGCCTGGATTCAGATATGCCTCTGTTAAGAATCCGATAAAGAACAACAATAATATGATTCCCCACAAAAGAGTCCATTCCCCAAGCTTTCCATGTTCCTTTCCGCACTGATACTTCTCTTCTACTTTTAATAACAGCAGATATCCGGACACATAGAAAATAAATTGTGGACATAATGTGATAATCATAAGCCAGATGGCACCTGCACCAATATTGCTGATTGTCATCACGCACAGAAAGCCAAAAGAAAAGCCGCTCCATATCAGAAATATACTATTCACCAACCGGTACCATGGCGTCATTCCAAAAAAAATTAGTGCAAGGACAACCGGCACTCTTGCAGACAGCACATAGATAAAATAATCATGTTTTTCTATTGTAATATATTTTAACTGCTGTATGAAATAATCATTTAATATGCCATATTGCTGCAGACGGCTTCTCCCATACAGATTCGCTGCTACAATGCCAATCACAAAGCAGCCTAAAAATAACACCTCTAACAGATGAAGATGCTTTTCTCTTCTTATCCCCAATACTCTTTCCATGTATTCACTTGTCTTAATTTTCTTATTTCATATTATTCCGGTAACGGTAACAATATGCCAAGATACCAGCTACGGTTTTACTGTCCTGGATTACTCCGGCATAAATCTTTTCCAGTAACTCTTCCGGGTCATATGCTTTTACTTCAATAAATTCTTCCGGGTCAAGATGCTGTTTACCCGGTTTTAAATCCGTTGCCAGATATACATCAATAAACTCATTACAGAACGCTACGGTTGTCTTTAAAGAAAGCATCTTTTCGATATGACCGCACTGAAAGCCCGTCTCTTCCTCTAATTCCCGCATGGCACTTATTTTCGTATCCTCTGTCAGGGAATCTCTGCATCCTGCCGGCAATTCAATGGTATAGCGGTCTAATGCATTCCGATACTGGCGTACCATTAAGATTTTGCCCTCCGGTGTAACCGGCACAACTGCTGCAGCTCCTTTTCTGTGTTCCACATAATCCCAGTGTGCAATATTTCCATCCGGTGTCTCGATGGTGTCTGAATAAACATCCACGATTGCGCCCTGATATTTTAACTCCCGGTTAACTCTTCTGATTCTTTTTTCTTCCTGATGATTCTGTTCCATTGTATTCTGCCACTCAAAATGTGTTGAAATACACTCAAACACATCGAGAAATTGAAGTCCTTGCGGATACTTCTTACTGCTTCAAACGTGTATGCTTTGGCGATTGTAAACAA
>OIYY01001822.1_pt1 | contig 10098 bp, 6 predicted proteins | sample 1588341 | NCBI WGS metagenome assembly OIYY01 (sample SAMN03283287) | human gut metagenome | biome: human-associated habitat; material: feces | host: Homo sapiens | place: Peru | collected 2012
ATTTGAATAGTCCTCTCTTTTTCCTTTAATAATAATTTAAGGTGCTCTATTTCCTTATCTTTATCAGCAATCATTCCAGCAGTAGCATTACCGTATATTGAAGCGGCACTCCCATCACCGTGTACTATTGACTGATTAAACTGACAATCATCATCAAACCAATAAGAAATGGGTATATTCAATATCTTGGATATTGCTTCCAATTTAGCGGCATCAATACTCTCTTGAGTATAGAGAATTTAGCAGAAAGGCACGTCGATATACGGCACAATGTGAATAATGAGATACATTTCCTTTCATCCGAACGGGAGAAGCATACGACTCTGGATAGTGTGCTCCACTATCCGGCAATAATTGTGGACCGTGGTTCAGGCTTTGGCTATGGTGGTAATCTGGGTGCATACCAGAAGGATCGTGATTACCTGCTCTTCATTTTGGAGCATGTGTCCGACACTTCCGACTATGAACAAATAGAAGCAGCCCTTGACAAGTGCGAGCGCATTCTTGATGAGCTGCTCAACCAGATATTGGATGACAAAAGAAAGAAAAGAATGTGGCTCGCTTTTTCCCTGAAAGATGTGGAAGCCGACTATGTGGTGAACAACGATAACCAACTTTATGGAGTGGCTGCGGCTATACACTTGTCAGCTCCTTATAAAGCTGTGAACTGTCGCAAAGTTTTTGTATGACATGGCAGATACAATTGATATACTTAAAGAATTGGCCCTGCAGGTACGATATGCGACCCAAGAAGGGGAGAACACCGCGGAACGAGTTGGTCGTACATTAGTGGGTATTCTGAATCTGCTATCCGATGAAGACACTTTTCTTCGTAAAGACCGATCAGACAGCACCGATTTTATAATCGGTTTCAATGCCGGGATGACCATCGGTACCGGCAAGAAAGAGCTTTACGACATCATCCGTTCCGTGGATTCCGAGGTCGAACCTTCCGATACGAGCGTGTATTCCTCCTTATGTGTGAACACGATGATTGCCGGACTTGAAGATAAGTATATCCGCAAAGACCAGCCCGACAGCACGCTGTACCCTGTTGACTTCACGGCCGGCCTGTCCATCAACTCCAAGCGCATAGGCGACGTCATCCGCTACTACGATGAAGACAAGCCTGTAGCCACGGATGCCAACATATACTCCGCCCTGCAGACCGACCAGCGTATCGAGGAAGCCATCACGGACGGGTTCGATGACAAGTACCTGCGCAAGGACAAGGAGGACACCGCCCACAAGCACATCACGTTCGAGGAGGGCATCACCGTCCATGACCTTGCCGAGCTGATGGACCTTGACGTCCAGCAGCTTGCCACCATCGCGCAGGCGGTGTGTGCGGTTGTGCGCAGTTCCGAGTTCGTGGACGGCTTTGCCGGCGAGGGCTACCGGATATGGCAGGACATCGCCAGCGGTGACTGGTGCATGACCCTTGACCGCCTGACCGTGCGCAAGGTGCTCACCATCTACGAGATGGTGGTGGCCAAGATACGCAGCGTGGGCGGCATGATCGTCGTCTCCGCGGCCAACGGCGTCATCAGGAGCGCGGAGAAGGTTGGCGAACAATATGCAATCGGGTTCGACGACGTGAACCAGTTCGTGGCCGGCGACCTCATGCGCTGCCAGGTGTTTTCTCCTACCGGACTCAAGTACTATTGGGTGCGCGTCTCCGCCGTCGACGGCGACAAGGTCTACGTGCCCGCCTCCGAGTTTGCCGGGGTCGAGCCCGTGAAAGGCGACGAGGTGGTGCTGATGGGCAACACGGACAACAAGTCGCGGCAGAACCTTATCCTCATCTCCGCCACCGAAGACGGCCAGCCGCGCTTCGACTGCCTGGACGGTGTCAAGTCCAAAAGCCTTGAGGGCTGCCTGAAGGTCAGGGTCGGCGCGCTTGACGGCATATCCGACAGCCGTTTCCCGGCGGACATGCAGCCGGGCGGATACGGCCTGTACGGCAACAACTGTTTCCTGACCGGCGTCTTCGTCCTCGGCAACGGCAAGGACGTGATGACCATGTTCTCCATCATGGAGGGCATGATAAGGAGTGAGATATCCTCCGTACGCAACGAGCTGTCCGCCGCGGACAACTACCTGAACAACGCCGCCTTCTCCGACAGCATGTCGTACTGGAGCGGTGCCAGCAATGTCCGCATCTTCTCCGTGTCCGGCAAGCTGCTCCGCTTTGGCGGCAACTTCTACTCCAACAAGCAGGCATTCGCGGGCATCACCGCCGACGGCAGCAGGAACGTGCTGCGCATCAAGGGCAGCAGCATCCTGCAGAAGAACGCCGACTTCGCCCGCCATCCTGAATTCGACCTGTACGATGTCACGGAAACGGACGGGGACGGCAACGGGGCAGTGGCCAGCCGGCAGTGCCGGGCACGCATGTTCTACGTGTCCTTCCGCTACAAGGTGACACGCCCGGGCACGCTGCGGGTATACTTCAAGGGGGAGGATCCGGACGGGTTCGAGGAGTACACGCCCATTGACCATACGGAGGCCCTGAACCCTGCCGGCGAGTTCAGGGTCATGGAGATCGCGGGCAAGTGGAACGGTACGGGTGACTTTTTTCTTGCTTTTTCCGGTGACATGTACCTGTATTCGCTTGCCCTTGCCGACAACCGCCTTGCCGATGTCGAGGAGAGGTTCGCTTCCCGACTGGAGATTACCGACAGGAAGGTACAGGCCAACCTTGACGAGATACACAGGAATGCCACCCTGCTTGAGGAATACCACAGCGAGTTCCTGCTGACGGCACAGAGCCTGCAGGCGCGGTTCACCGGGGACCTGTCCGATGCGGAGAGCCGTATCACGGAAGCCTACAGGTCCTATGTGGACCTCACCGCGCAGGAGCTGACCGTGCAGTTCACGGGTGACATCACCGATGCGGAATCCCGCATCACGGAGGCATACACTTCCGCCATCGGGCTGTCCGCGCAAGGGCTGCAGGCACAGTTCACCGCCGACATCACCGACCTGGAGGAGGGCATCACGGAAGCCTACAAGTCCTATGTGGACCTCACCGCACAGGAGCTGCAGGCGGGCTTCACCGCCGACCTGACAGACCTGCGCACCGGCATCACTGAGGCGTACACCTCCGCCATCGGGCTGTCGGCACAGGGGCTGCGTGCCGAGTTCGGCTCGTCCGTCTCGGACCTGGACGGCAGGCTGACGGCCCATGAGTCCTCCTTCCATGTCACTGCCGGGAAGATTGACGCGATGGTGTCCGCCACCGACAGCATCAGCGACACCATCCGCACGGCCGGCTGGATAACCACGGCCGACGGCAACGAGCTGTGGGCGGCACATACGGACCTCTCCCGTGAGGCTGACAACGCCCGCATACTGGCCGCCGCCGGGAACGGGAAGTCGCTCTACGGCAACCCCACGTTCCGGGAAGAGGGCACCAACGGCATCAGCGTGTACAACAATGCCGGCGGCAGCGCCGTCACCCTTACGCGGAAGGCCATTGACGGAGTGCCGAACGACAGCGGCTACGGGCTGGAGATTGCCACGGCCGCCGACGGAAGCGTCACCCCCGGGCTCGGGGGCTTCTGCTTCCAGACCGCGACCAGGGCGAACCGCCTGCTGGTGTGCAGGTTCATGGCGAGGATACCGGCCGGTTACACGGTGGAATTCGCGACCAACGACACCGGCACCGGTGGCACGCGCAAGTGGCTGACCGCTCACAAGGGCACCGGCGGCTGGGAAGAGTATGCCTACTATGTCCGTTGCGGCGGTTCGGGCACGTTCAGCTCGACGTTCTTCTTCTACCTGAGCGGGGCGGACGCGTCGGCCGGGGCGTCCCGTCCGGTGACGTGTCACCTGGCCATGGCCAACGTGTACGAGCTCTCCGCGCAGGACCTGGCCAGCCGCGTGACGAAGATCTCGCAGACGGTCGACGGCATCTACATGGACGTGTATGACTCATCCGGGAAGTTCGCGTCGCTGAAGATGCAGGTCGACGCCATCGGCGCGGTGGTCGGTGACGGGACCACCGGCTCTTTCTCCGAGTTCCAGCAGACCGTCGAGAGCCTGACCGCGCAGGTCGCCGACAACAAGGAGGCGGCAGCCGGTGCACTGGCCGCCGCACAGGATGCGGCAAGCGCCGCCTCGAATGCCCAGGGCAAGGCCGATTCCGCTTATGACAAGGCCGTGGCGAACGCGACCGCCATCACGCAGACCAACTCGGCCATCTCCGCGATAGCCGGGCGGTTCGATGCGGACGGGCACCTGATAGAGGGCGCCGGCTGGTTGACCACGGCCGATGCCGCGACGCTCTACGCCACCCGCCAGACGGTGGATTCCCTGGATGGCAGGATGACCGCCGCCGAGAGCCGTATCACCGCCAACGCGGACAGCATCAGCCTGACCGTCAGGAAGGACGGCGTCATATCCGCCATCAACCAGACCGCGGAGGACGTGACGATCGACGCGTCCAGGATCAACCTGAACGGTGTCATCTCCGCCAACGGCAACTTCAAGATAGGCCTGGACGGTGTCATGGAGGCCGTGGGCGCCTCCATTGCGGGCACCGTGCAGGCATCCGTGTTCAGCACCCCCTTCATCACGCTGACGGCATCCGACTTCAGCAAGCCCACAGGTGCGGACAGCGACGTGCTGGCGTGCTACTACAATCCGGAAAACGGCTCCAACGTGGATGTGGGCAACATGCTCTCCATGGCCGGAGCCACGCACTACCTCTACCTGTCCTCCGCCGTGCAGTACGGCAGCCGGGTGACGCTCTACAACCGTATGACGGCATACACCAGGCTGGCCACGGCCGGAGTGATACGCATGCTCCAGTGCAAGGAGATCCTGAACCTCACCGACTCTGCCGGGAATGCCGCAAGGCAGTTCACCGTCAAGCCCGGGAAGATGGTGGAACTGGTGTACGTGAACGTCGAGAATGGCAGCGGGGTACAGTACAGCCGGTGGTACGTGACGAACCCGGAGAACTGCGAGAACATATCCTCCGGCACGTACAGGGACTATATGACAGATGTAATATTGTAACATAACTTTTTTGATCATGAAAACGAAGAAAGAAGAGAAAGCCGCAAGGCAGGCGGAGCCGCTCATGGCGGACTTCGGCAAGGTGAGTGTGCAACTGACGTTCGAGGGCGATCCCAAGGTGCTCGACATGCGCAAGCCGCTTGGCAACGCCATCCGCCAGGCATCGGGAGACATCGCGCTGGACGAGTTCGCGCGGAAGGTGTACTTCAGCGAGGGTGAAATCGAGGTTCCTGCGGAGTACGTGCCGTTCATCCGGCAAGTCGTGAAGGAGAAGTACAACGTGCCTACACAGAGGGCATTTGACAACATGTTGGCAACAATCCAAACGGCAGAATGACCATGGCGACACTTGACAGCACTCAATTCAACCAGCTGGTACAGGAGGTCCGCGAAGCCCTCCTGACCGGTTCGCAGGGTGTCGGCGAGCTCGAGGTGGCCGATTCGCTTGACAACATCGTTTCGCTGCCTGCCCTGCGCCGGTCCGGCAGCACGGAGTCGGTGGTCGAAGCACCTATCGACCTGCTGTCCGCCCCGGCGGTCGAAGCCGCCGACGATGCGCGCAAGGCGACTGAGGATGCACGCAAGGCGGCAGAGGACGTTGCGGCGGCCACGCAGCGGGCACAGGAGGCAAGCGACGAAGCCGAAGCCGCGACGGAAGACGCACGGACAGCTACGGAGGATGCCATTGCCGCCAAGGCCGGAGCCGATGCCGCGGCCGAATCCGCCCGTGAGCAGGCTGCCGGGGCAGGTACGGCCGCCACGGAAGCACAGCAGGCGAAAAGCGATGCCGATGACGCCACCGCACGGGCGCTGGCAGCGGAGCAGCGTGCCATCGACGCGGCCAAGGCGGCGGAGGGCATCGTGTCCGACATCCGCCCGGACTGGCAGGAGACGGACAAGGCAGGCAGCAACTACATCGCCAACAAGCCCGAGATACCGACACTGGATGCGGCCCCGGAAGCCGGCACGCTGACATACGTCAACAGCGACGGCAACGAGGTGGCGTTCCGCATCGGTGACGAGGTGCGGGTGGCGGACGCGGCAAGCGACGAAGGGTATGTCTTCTACAAGCTCTACGACATCGCGGACGGTGCGGCCGTATGGTCGCAGGCCGGCAGCGGCGGCAGTCCCGACATACGCGAGAAGGTGCACATCAGCCTCTCCAGCAACCAGTCACAGCCGGATGCCTCCCTCATCGGGGCTGCGGTGACAGTGACGGACACCACGCTGGAACAGGTGGTGCTTGATACCGTATGGGACGGGCAGGAGCTGCTTGCCAGGGTAACGGCATCGTCCGACTACACGGTGGCCGTCGGTGACGTGGAGGGCTATGCGACCCCCGCCGCACAGACGTTCACGGCATCCGCGCAGGGCGAACGCAACGTGGAGATGGCCTACAACGCCTGCCTGCTCACGGTCACGCTTGACAGCAACCAGGCGGACAAGGGCGACATATCCCCGGCCGGGGCGACCGTATCATACGGTGCGAAAAGCGTGGAGGTCCCGTCCGGGGGCAGCGTCAAGGTGCCGGCCGGCAGCGACGTGACCGTGACGGCCTCCGACGTGGCGCATTATGCGACCCCAGCCGCACAGACGTTCACGGCGAACACGGCAAGCAAGGATGTCACCATGGTGTACAACGCCTGCGCGTTGACCGTCACGGTGGCCGGTGTCGACGGCACGCTCCCCGATGTGACCGTCGTATACGGGAGCGTGAGCCGCACCGTGGCATCCGGCGGCACGCTGAACGTGCCGTACGGCAAGCAGGTCACGGTGTCATGCCCGGAGGTGTCCGGTTACGGGAAGCCGTCCGACGTCACGTTCATACCGTCGTCCGCAAGCAAGGAGGTCACCATGGAATACGGCAGTTCCCTGCTGAAGGTCACCATCGGCAGCAACCAGGCCGACAAGGCCGACATCTCCGGGCTGCAGGTGACCGTATCGTACGGCAACACCTCCGTCAAGGCGGACAGCGGTGCCACCGTCCCCATCCCGGTCGGTACGGAGGTCACCGTGTCGTTCCCCGCCCTGGACGGCTACAGGAAGCCCGATGACATCGTGCTGACAAGCACAGGGGGGCTGGTGGAAAAGTCGGGGACATACGAGACGGAAGTCGTGACGGTGAGCGTGACGGCGGACAACGGCACGAGCATGGCCGGGCAGACCGTGTCCATAGCGGGCACCGAATATACCTACCAGGGCGCGCCCATATCCGTCAAGGTACCCTTCGGCACGTACTACACCGTATACGTCAATTCCAAGAGCGGATATACCAAACCGGATTCACAGAGCATGACAGCCTCGCAGGCGTCGAGGTCCATCGCCATGATCTATGCCTATGACGCCATCAAGTACAGTGTCGTCACGCTGGATCAGACCGTCACCGACCCGGCTGCCATGCTGTCGGGCGACATCAACGGGGAGGCGGTGCAGCTGATACGGCAGAATTCGCACAGGGTGCTCGGGAAGTTCACGGCGGATGGTAAGATGGCCTATTGCCGGTTGAAGGATGACGACTCCGCGAAGTACTATGACGGGACGGATGCCGAGCTGACTACCACGGGAGTCGACGTGTTCATGAAGCTGCCACGGTTCTTCTGGAAGGTGGAAACCGAGAGCACGGATGTCTTCAAGATCCGGCTTGCCTACGGAGGCGAGCCTGCAGCCGGACTGGGATACCAGGAGTGGGACGGGAACACGCTGATAGGCGCGTTCAAGGGCTATGCCGCATCGTCCAAGCTCTACAGCCGCGCCGGGGTGCAGCCTCTCACCAACGCCTCGCAGTCCAACTGCAAGGCCTATGCCCGCGCCCGTGGTGACGGCTACCAGATTGTGGACTACAACATGCACTGCATGATGGCGATGCTGTTCTATTGCATGTACGGGCACATGAACAGCCAGGCTAAGGTGGGCGCGGGCACAAGCTCTTCCCGCAAGACAGCAGGGGGAACCAAATCCTACGGCATGACGGACACCGTGGCCGGAGGGAACGGCGACAGCGACAGCATCAACTTCTGGGGACTGGAAAACTGGTGGGGTGACTTGTACGAATGGATGGAAGGCATCGAATTCGGCATTGGCAACATTGCGACGATTACCATGCCGGACGGAAAGACGAGAACTGTGGACTGTGCTGCCCTTGACAACACCTATACCCAGAAGATGGTCCTCGGCAAGTACTTTGACATGATTGCCAGTGAAGGAGGGGCAACCACTACTACCGGGTACTGCGACAGTTACCGGTTGTCGATCGGTTCTACCGTTCTTAGCGTCGTACCCCTGCGGTCATACAATGCCAAGAGCGCGAACGGCGGTGTCGCATACATGGAAGCGAACTCGGCAGCTTCAACCGCAAAGTCGAACACCGGTTCCCGCCTTGCCTTCAGGGGCGAGCTCGTGGAAGCGGACAGCGTGACGGCGTTCAAGGCGATAGAGGTGACGAACTGAATATTGGTTTACTATTCACTATTAAAATAAGGAGACAGTATGGAAAGACAGTATGGAACGGAAGGCATCTCCCTTGTGGAGTGCATCAACAGGAGGCTCGGCAAGTGGCGCGTGCGCTGGGACGTGCAGCCTGATGGCGAAGGTGATGACAGCCACGGGGTGTCGTTCGTCGAGGTGGAGTTCGGTCGCAAGCCTGCGCTGGCGGATGTGGGGACGGCAATAACCGGCAGCGGGGTCGAAGCATCCATGACGGAGCTGGTTGCCATCAGCGGGATGCTGGACGGTGACGCGACGGCATTCCTGAAGGACATGGCGGTGGAGAAGATCCTGCGGCATGACAGCTCACCGGCGGTCAACTCGTTCACGCTCGCAGGCACACGGATGTGGCTGGACAAGGCGACACGGGTCGGGCTGGCCAACTCCGTCAACATAGAGAAGGCTGCAGGCAAGGACATGACCATGCTCTGGTTCGACGGCGTGCAGTACGGGATTCCGGTGGACAGCGCGCTGCGGATGCTGGCAGCGCTCGAGCTCTATGCGCTCGACTGCTACAACGTCACACAGGCGCACATCGCGGCGGTCAGGCTGCTGGATGACATGGAGGCCCTGAAGGGCTATGACTATACTTCCGGATATCCGGAGAAACTGGTGTTTAATCTTTAAAAAACTTGATGACATGAATTGCTTGTATATTATTTCATTGTTGCTGCTCACCATATATATAATGTATGCGGTGGGCGTGTGCGGGGTGCCATGGTCGCTCTCCGATACGTATTACCAACTCAAGAAGCGCGGGCGCCCGGCATGGCTGTTCCAGGCGGCGATGATTGTGCCGGCCATGCTGCTTGTGCCGGTGTGGATTGATCGCTCTTCCGAAGGCTTGCAGTTCCTCGCTTTCCTCTCATGCGGGGGGCTGATGTTCGTGGGTGCCGCGCCGCTGTTCATGGAGGAGTTCCAGTCGAAGATACACTATGCTGGGACTGCCATCAGCGGGCTGGCCGCGGTCCTATGGCTGTGCCTGTCCGGGCTGTGGTGGTTGCCGGCCATTACCTTCTTCATTGCCGGGATTGTCATGCTAAGGTACCGGAAATGGATGTTCTGGGCGGAGATGGCGGCGTTCGTGAGTACGTATGCAGGGATAACTATGGTATAAAATTTTAAATATAAAAAAGTCATAAAGAATGGCAAATGTAAATAGATTAGCACTGTTCATCCTCAAGTGGGAGGGCGGTTTTGTGAATGCCCCCGACGACCTTGGCGGGGCAACGAATATGGGAGTGACTATCGGCACATATGAGGCGTACTGCCGGAAGAAAGGCTATCCAAAACCTACCGTGGAGCGGTTGAAGAACCTCACGAAAGAGGAGTGGACGGAAATAATGAAGACAATGTACTGGGATAGATGGAGAGCTGACGAAATCAAATCGCAATCTGTGGCTAATATCCTCGTGGATTGGGTATGGGCTTCCGGTGTACATGGTATCAAGATTCCCCAAAAGCTTCTTGGTGTTACAGTGGATGGAATAGTAGGACCTAAGACTATTGCAGCGGTGAATGCCAGGAACCCGCGTGAGTTGTTCGACATGATTAAGATTGCCCGGTTCGACTTCATCGAGGATATCTGTC
>OIYY01001823.1_pt1 | contig 10089 bp, 8 predicted proteins | sample 1588341 | NCBI WGS metagenome assembly OIYY01 (sample SAMN03283287) | human gut metagenome | biome: human-associated habitat; material: feces | host: Homo sapiens | place: Peru | collected 2012
ATTTACCTCCATTTTACAAACATAGTATACTGTAAAAAAAAAAAAAATCAATACTACATAATAAATTTGTTAATAAAATTTAACTACAAAAAAGCAACAGAAAAAATTCTGTTACTTTTCTATATTATTTACTTTTTTTATAATTTAGCACTTAATCTTTTTTCTACTTGATCTTTTCCTAAAATTTGCATTATTTCGTAAATGTCAGGGCTATTTTTTCTATTTGTTATTGCAATTCTTACGATTCCTGCAAAATCAGCTGTGCTACCAATATACTCGTCTGGATTTTTCTTATATTCTTTCATATCAGTACAAAATCCAAGTGAATCTGCACAATTTTTTAAATTGTTAAACCACTCATCTTTTGTATGATTTTCATTATAAGTTGATTTATATAAATCTAAGGCTTTATTTACTATTTCTTTATTAAGTTTTGGATTTTCCTCTAACAATACATCAAATGTATTTCCAGATTTTTCTTTATCTTTTTCAAATAAATCGTTAAAGAAGTAAAAGAAAGTTGGTAAAATATCTTCCCATTTATATATATCTTTACGTACTTTTTTTGCATTATCTCTTTCTAAAGCAAATATTTTTTTAGTATAATCAACATCTTTATTTATTAATTGATATAAATCTTGATCATACTCTTTTGACCAGTTGTTAACTTTTTCAAATAAAGTTTCACTATTCATTTTAGCAATAACTTCTTTTGAAATATCATTTAATTTTGGAATATCTAAAAGTGAACCAGATGAACTCATTTTATTTATTTTAAATTTAAAATCAAATACATCTGCATCTTTATTTTTTGATCTCCAAGATTCAAAATCAGAATTTGCTATTGTCATCAAGTATTCTATCATTGCGTCTTTTTCATATCCAGCTTTTAAGAAATAAGAAACTGCTGCTTCTTTATCTTTTCTCTTACTAAGCTTACGTCTACTTTCACCATCTTTTACCATAATTAATGGAACATGTACGTATGTTAATGGTTCAAAATCCATAGCTTTAAATAGCTCTATATGTATTGGAGTTGATGGTATCCATTCTTCTCCTCTTACTACATGTGTAGTACGCATAAAATGATCATCTACTACGTGAGCAAAATGGTAAGTTGGTAATCCATCTTTTTTTATTAAAACGATATCTTGATCATTTTCAGCAAGTTCTATTTTTCCTCTTCCACCATCTATGAAAAATGTTTTTCTTAAATGTGAGCCTTGGCTTCTAAATCTCAAAATATATTCTTCTCCATTTTTTACTCTTTCAATTGATTCATCAACTGATATATTTCTACACTTAGCATATACTCCATAGTACCCTGGTACTATTTTATTTGCTTCTTGTGTTTTTCTTGTAATATCAATCATTTCTTGAGTACAAAAGCAAGGATATGCAAGACCTTTTTTTACTAAGTATTTAGCGCATATTCTATAAATATTAGCCCTTTTACTTTGACGATATGGTCCATATTCTCCTACTTCTTCTGTTTCTGAAATAACTCCTTCACTTGGAGCAAGTCCAAATTTTTCTAACTCTTCAGTAAATAGCTTAACACTTCCTGGAACTTCACGTTTAGAATCTGTATCTTCAATTCTTAAATAATAAGTTCCATTATTTTGTTTTGCTAGTAGCTTATCTACAAGAGTTGTAAATAAAGCACCTGTATGTAAAAAACCAGTTGGAGATGGTGCAAATCTTGTTACAAAAGCACCATCTTCTAGATTTCTTTTTGGGTATCTTTTTTCTAAATCTTCTACAGTTTCGTTAACATCTGGAAATATAAGGTTACTAAGTTCCTCATACTTGCTCATTAAAGCCTCATCCATTTGTATTTTCCCCCTTTATTTATGTTTATTCTGTTATTTGTTTTTCTAAATCTATATCCATAAGTATTGGTAATACCATTGGTTGACGTTTAGTTTTTGTATATATGTATTTTATTAATACTTCTCTAACGTTAGATTTTATTTGAGACCATTCTTTAACACCTTGGTCTTCACATTTTTGTAATTCTTTTTTAGCAACAGCTTTAATATCTTCCATTAAATCTTCGCTCTCTCTTACATAAACAAATCCACGTGTTACAATGTCTGGCCCAGAAACCACTTTAGCAGTTTTTCTATCAAGACCAATTACAACTATTATCATACCATTTTCAGATAAAAGTTGTCTATCACGTAAAACAATATTACCTACGTCTCCAACACCTAAACCATCAACAAGTACTATACCTGATTGTACTTGAGTAGAAAGATTTGCACTATTTTCAGTAAGTTCAAGAATTCTACCATTTTCATTTAAGAATATGTTCTCTTTCTTAACACCTACACTAACTGCAAGTTCTCCATGATGTTTTAAAAATCTATATTCACCATGAACAGGCATGAAGTATTTTGGTTTTACTAAAGATAGCATTAATTTTAATTCTTCTTGGCAAGCGTGTCCTGAAACGTGTACGTCTGCTAATTGATTATAAATAATTTCAGCACCTAATTTTTCTAACTCATCCATAACACGTCCAACTGACTTTTCGTTTCCTGGAATTGGTGATGATGAGAATATTATAAGGTCATCTGCTGTAATTTGAACTTTTTTGTGTTCACCCATTGCCATACGTGATAACGCTGACATTGGTTCTCCTTGAGATCCTGTTGTAATAATTACAAGTTGTTCTGGATTATAAATTCCAATTTTATCAATATCAATTAAAGTTCCCTCTGGTGCATTTAAGTATCCTAGTTCTCCTGCAACTTGGATAACATTTAACATACTACGACCAACAACAGCAACCTTTCTATTAAATTTTACAGCTGAATTTATTATTTGTTGCATTCTATGAATATTAGAAGCAAAAGTAGCTACTATTATTCTCTTATTGCAATTTGTAAATATTTTATCAAATTCACGGCCTACGCTTCTTTCAGACATTGTATGTCCTGGTCTTTGTACGTTAGTACTATCAGACATTAATAGAAGCACTCCTTTTTTACCAATTTCAGCTATTCTTTCAAAATCCATTGGTATTGAATCTATTGGTGTATAATCAATTTTAAAATCTCCTGTGTGGAAAACTACCCCAACTGGCGTAGTTATAGCAAGTGCAACTGAATCTGCAATTGAGTGTATTACTTTTACAAATTCCACTTTAAATTTTCCGATTGATACTGTATCTCTTGGGGCTACACATTTTAATTTTGTACTTTTTTCTAAATTATGTTCTACAAGCTTTGCTTTTATTAAACCTAAAGTAAGTTTTGTTCCATATATTGGAACGTTTATTTTCTTTAAAAAATAAGGTATTGCACCGATATGGTCTTCATGTCCGTGAGTTATAACTAACGCTCTTACCTTATCTTTATTTTTTTCTAGATAAGTTATATCTGGTATAACTAAATCTACACCTAACATTTCATCTTCTGGAAATGCTAATCCGCAATCTACAACTATAATATCATTTTCGTATTCTATTACAGTCATATTTTTTCCGATTTCATTCATACCACCAAGTGGTATAACCTTTAATTTTGATTTAGAAAAGATACTATTTTTACGTTTCTTATCTTTTACTATCTTTTCTGATTTTGATTTTTTATCATCGATATTAGAAATTTCTACGTTTACACTATCTTTCTTATTTAATTTTTTTCTAACATCTTCTCTTACTTTATTATTACGTTCTTTTTCATTACTTTTTTTACCAACTCTAACATTTTTTCTAAAGTTAGCTTTTTGTTTTTCGTTAACTTTACTTTTATCTTTAATATTTTCTGTCAATATAAATCCTCCTTAAAAAATTAATTTTTAGGTTTAAAAACATAATTAAAATTTCCGTACATAATTTATTTTTTTGTATAACCGTTCACACTCGTATAACGTATTACATTATACTATATTTTTTATTATATGTCAAATTTAATTTTTAAATAGAATATTGTAAGTCATGTCACTATAATACTCGTTTGGTTGACAATAAATACTAAAAATGCTATAATTTATTGTATAGATATTTTTTAGTCCGATAGAATTTTAGGAGGCAATTTTAATGAATTCAAATTCAATTTTTTTTAAAAGGAACCCATCTTCTGATATTTCAAAGTTAGTTATGCAAATCATAGAGAAACTGCATAAAGAAGCGCCAGAGATTGAAAAGTTTTCGCTTGATTTTGAAAGTCACTTTAATATATTAGATATATTTGATAAAGTGGACTATAATAACAGCGAAAAAGGCTATAATTTAAAAATAAGCTTTGAGATAAACCAAATGGCAAAATCTTTCTTTGAATCTAAGTCTTATGACCTAACACAAGAAATATCTACTAAAGATATGCGGCAATTATTTGTTGAATGTAAAAGACTACTAGCCAACCACTACAACCAATACGTTTATACACTCAACTATGGAGGAATCATCTATTTTGGAAAATTGTTAGAAATTAGGTTTTGAAAGGAGAATATTTTATGCCACAAAAACTGATAATTGATGACAGATTAGCAGTAAGACTAGCTAGCGCTTACGCTAATACCCCAGCAACAGAAAAGACTATTTGTGAAGACTACAAAGTTTCAAAGTATTACTTCAGAAAAGCGCTTGACCGGGTCATTATCCTTGGCATAATTGATGATAACACTGTAAAAAAGATTGCTAAAAAAGCAGACGAAAATCACAGACGTAAACTAAGAGAGCTAAATCTAGGATCATCCGATAAGATCAAAATATTCTATGACTCTCTTTTAAGTAGACGTGCCGAGTATGACGAACTTGGTCAAAAGTACTTACAGCTTGAAAACTACTTTTCACTTCTTGACAATTTGGAATGTAACTTAGAGCTTGCAAAATTTCAAGAAGATTCCTTTGAAAACTTTGTATCTTCAGACGATGAAAAAGAATTCAGAAAACAAAATTCTGAAATGCTTGCTGAAAGGATAAATTCCCTAAAACTTACATACTCTGAAAACCTTGAAGAGCATAATAAAGTTAAAGCAAGAATAAGCGAAATTGAAAAAAGTGTTTCATAGCAAAAAATAAGCGATATATTGATATATCGCTTATTTCTTTTATCCTGTAGTTTAATCATTTACAATATTTATTTCTAATGAGTCACCACAATTTTTTATTTCAGTCTTAAAGAATGTTGCAAGTAATTTTATAGTGTCTTCAACATCTTTTATTCCTGCTGTTTCAACTATTGAGTGCATTGCAAGTTGTGCAATTCCCATATCCACTACTCTAATTCCAATATTTTGGAAAAGCAAAGTTCCTATAGTGCTTCCAGATGGAATATCTGATCTGTTGAAAAAGTATTGAAGTGGAACTCCAACCTCATTACTTATATATTTTATTACAGAAGAACCAATACCATCAGTAGCATAATGTTTAGAAGCATGTTGTTTTATAACAGGACCACAGTTTAATACCACTTTGTTTGTTGGATCACTTTTTTCTTTGTAGTTTGGATGCATTCCATGAGCACCATCAAGGGATATTATAAGAGAATTATCATATACCCTTTTAACATTTTTGCATTCAAGCTGACTTGTTATTTGTTCCAAAACTTCTGATAAGAAAGTAGAACTTGCACCAGCATATGATAGGCTTCCGACCTCTTCATTGTCAAACGCTGCTACCATCTTTATTGCATTAGATTTTTCAACTTTTTCTGAACACAGTGATTCAATAGCAGAAAATGTGCTAATAAGATTATCAATTCTTGGACAAGAAAATACATTGCCTGAAGAAAATGATTTAGATTTTGAATATAAAAATAAATCATATCCAAAAACATCATCTGGTAATACATAGCACTTTCTTTTTTGACTTATTGCAGAAGCAATTTCTTCTTTTACATTTAATTTTTCATAAATTACTGGCATCATTTCATTTTGCAAATTAAATTTTTTGCCTTCGTTTATGCTTCTTTCAATATGTATAGCAAGAGATGGAATCACAAAAGTTTTATCAAGTTCCATAACCTCTTTTACAAGTTTGTTATTATAATTTACTACAACTCTTCCGGCTACTCCAAGTTCTCTATCAAGCCAAGTATGCCAAATGCCACCGCCATAGCTTTCAACATTTAACTTTGTTACTCCTAGCCCTTCGTCATATATTTCAGGATTGTATTTTAATTTAAATCCTGGTGAATCATTGTGAGTAACCACAATATTAAAACCATTTTCCTCTTCAGAAAAATCTTTACCGACAATAAATGCAATGATAGAAGAATCATCTCTTGTTATAAAATATTTAGATCCTTTTTCTATTTTGTCTCCAAAGTCATATTTTTTAAATCCACACTTTTCCAATTTTTCTTTTGCAGTGCATACAGCGTGATAAGCTGTTACTGACTTTTCAATTTCTGATACTACATTACTAACATTTACATTCATAACAATGCCTCCAATTTTAATTTTTCATGGACAAATTTTTTTGTGTCTTTCATTATAACACACGAAATGCCTATTTTCAAGCAAGGCAGTCTATATTGCTTTTTCATCATTGCTTATCTCATCTCTATTATTACGCTCAATACCTGATCTTTTTTCTAAACTTTCTTGTGCTTCTTTATCATTTGCAACATATCCTCTTAGCTCATCTCCTAGACTTTTTTGAGATTTATCTTGCTCTTTGTAATTATTATTTTTAGTCATATATGAAGCTTTTAAATCTACACTTGCTGGATTTAAAGATGCTACTTTTGGTTTTTTCTTCATGTCTTCAACTGTACATTTTATTTCATTTGCATAATATTTAAGCGGATTAGATTTTTTATATTTTTCTCTTGTTAGCTTATCTTGCAAAACATCTTTGTGCATTACCAATTTACCGTATCTTTCTTGACCCTTTTCACTTTCAATTTGAATATCTTTCCATGAAACAAATCCTTCAATTTCATCCCTAGATATTTCACCACTACTTATGCTATCTTTAAAATAGTATTCCAGCATTTCTTTTGGATTTCTTTGATTTATATCTTTGTTTCCCTCTTTATCCATTCCTAACATAATATCTAATTGATCTTTTTGTGACATATCTGCATAAGATTTTAGTCTATCAATATATGAAAATTCAGAAGCTAAAATTTTATCGCATTCCCTTTTTACATCAACTATCTCCATGTCATGCTTTATATTAACATCATATACTAAGTTTTTATCTTTATCATATGTTGCTGAAAATTTTGGATCCACCATAAATTCGTCTAATACTTCTTTTACTTCTGGTCTATTATCATTTTCAAACATTGTTTTTACCAGATTTCTTATTACCAAAGACTTACTACTACAATTTAATACAGTGTATTGCTTTATAGAACCAATCTCTTTTTCCAGTTCCTTTAACTCAGAATTTATCTCCATTTCTTTTTTGTTCATTCTTTTAGAATCACTCATTTTTAATCCAAGTACATTTCTAAAATTTCTATATTTTGAATCGTTTTCCATATACTCACCCTTTTCTTAGATTATATTATAAAAATAAATCTTTTTCAATACTCTTATATTATTTGTAATTAATTGACTTTTATGTAAACATATGTTATAATTATAATGAGTTTTATAGAAATAATTTCCAAAAAATACTTTTTAGGAGGACCATATATGAAAACTGCTACTAAGAATATAAAGAACTGCATCCCTACTCGCATTCAGCTTTCAGCTGTAATAGAACTTATCAAAAACATCAACACAGTAGAAAAACCCCAGGAACTTAAAAGCTTTTGTTACTCGTTGATATCAAATCCTTTTTTCACTGACATTCTATACGTTAAGGAAAAAATGGAAGAAGATTTCGGCGTAACATTCAAAACAGCTTCAATTCCTGAAAACAAGAAACCCGTAGAAGATTGGTACATTGACGACAGCGATTTAACGTTCTTTTACTTCATCTGGAGAAGCATCGTAGAAGGCCTTTTTGAAGGAAATTCTGAAATATTCCTGAAAATCCCAAAGAGCGATCTCGAAATTCTCTGGAGTAAGGACTCCATAACCAAAATGACATTTTCAACGAAAATATTTTTCTCATATGAGGGAATCACTTCAAAGCTTGACAAACCTTATATAAAGAGAAATTTTATTTTCTTGAGATTTACTGTTTAATTTTATTTAAACTAGTAACAAAAAAGCACCGACTGGTGCTTTTTTTGTTTCTTATTTTTGTTTTTCATTATTTTTTAATTGTATTATTGTTTAGTAACAAATTTATATTGCTACATCATCTTTTGATATATCATCTCTATTTCTATGAGTAATTTTACTTTCTCTATCTTCTCTTTCTTCTTGCAATTCTTCAGCTACTTCTGGTGAATTTGTTTTTCCCATAAGACTTTCTTTAAATTCATTAAAATCTTTTTTAGCATTTTTTGCAACATATTCTCCTACTGTTTCTACATGAGGATTATCTTCAAAAAGTATAGCTTCTTCTTTAGCATACTCATTTTTTTCTTGAGATTTATCTTCTACGCTATCTTTTGAAGCTGGAGCATATTCAGATTTTTCTTGTGAAGCTTTTGAAGCTTCACTTAATCTTTTAACATCTTTCTTACCAAATACATTATTTAGAGCATTTCTTATCTTATTTGTATAAAATTTAAAAGCTCCGTAATCATGTTTTAATTTCATTTCATCTAATTCTTTTTGAGTTTCCATTAATGCATTTTCTACATTTTTCTTACCTTGAATAGCAGATGGAGTATCTATATTTAAATCAGGATTAGTTGCAATTGTTTCTAAGTCTTCTTCTAATTGCTGAATTTTATTTTCTAATTTCTTTTCTTTTTCTAATTTTTTAGCACTTAGATTATTTTCTCTATCTTGTTTAGGCTCTAATTTATACTTATCAGTATTATTAGATTCATACATATTTCCATTATCATCAAATGCTTTTGGCATAAAATCACCTCTATGATATTATTATAAATATTATTATAAATTTTATTATATAATATCTGTTTAAAATATTCAAGAATAATACTTATTAAAATTAGTTTGACTTTTATGTAAACATATGCTATAATATTACATATCAAATATCATATAACTCTACTTAATATAAGGAGGAATTCAAAAAAATGTGCCAACCAATTTCAAAAGTTATACCATCACGGCTTAACTTAAGTCAAGTTGTTTTGATCATCCGGAACATAAGGTCAGACGATGTTTACAAACCTTTAATTGTAAGCTTTTTTTGCAATATAATTTGTAATCCATTTAGCAATATATTGAGTGTCTTCAATGTTTCTATTTCTCCATTTTATCATTTCTTCTTTTGTAATATTTTTCTTTACAAGCCTATTTTTCTTGCTATATACTCTAATTAACATACTAATTCTGGTTTCATATTCTTCTGTATCTCTTCTCATTTTTTGAATATATTGATATGGCATAAGATCCTGTTTTTGCTTGACTTCTGATGTGAAAGTAAGAATTTTGTTTTTGTATGTATCGTCAAAACACATCCAGAAAGGGATTATATAATTGATTTGAGTTTCGCTTGAAAAAACTTGTTCTATATCAATTTTCTTACCAGAATACATACAATAATTAGTTTGTTCTTTCCATAATTTATATTTAGTAATTTCTGTTCCCGTTGGATTTTCAATGCCTTGGGCTTGAAGTTCTTCTTTTATTCTTGATGTTTTTCCTAAATTTTCTTGTTTTTGTTTTTTTATTTTTTCTCTTTCAGACTTTCCTTTACCTAATTCGTTTGAAAATTCTATATTTATTAAATCCGGCTTTCCATATTGATTTACAATTGCTTTTAAAACTTTTATTGACTGAGATATTGCCCTTCTGCAAACTGGATTTAGTATTTCACTATTGATATTGCATAAACTTGTTTCAAATGAAGGATAGGCTTGTTCTAATGCTGAATTATAGGTATATCCTTCTTCTAAATATGGAGTTATTTTTTTTATTGCTTTTAATGATAAATAGGCAATTTCTATAAAAGATATTTTTAACAATTCTTGGATAGCATTTGCTGGTAGATGCAAATTACAAATTTCAAATTGTTCTAATCTACGTTCGTTGCTTTTGTATACTGTTAAAATATATGCAGAAGGACTTTTGCTATGCTCATTATTTGCG
>OIYY01001824.1_pt1 | contig 10087 bp, 15 predicted proteins | sample 1588341 | NCBI WGS metagenome assembly OIYY01 (sample SAMN03283287) | human gut metagenome | biome: human-associated habitat; material: feces | host: Homo sapiens | place: Peru | collected 2012
CATTGTCCGATTCTTTTGGCTTTTCCTCTGTTGCCGGGTCCGTAGTTGTCTCAGCAGTATTAGCCTCATCACTTTCAGATTCGGCTGAAGAAAATGCATTACTCAATGTGGTTGCTACATCTTGCTGTAACTCGGTAGATGCTTGCTCAGAATACTGAGTTTCATTTGCACGTTCCTTGATAGACATTTCAGCAATTTCGATATACTCCTGAATGTTGCTTTTCAGAGCATCAATAAACGCGTCTTCAAGACCATCATCCCATATAAAACCATCCTTTGCCTGGTTTACCGGGAAATCGTTCATGTTTAATTCCCCAAACAATTTAAGGGAACGCTGACTTTGCGCCTGGCCAAAAATCTGCAGAGGCTTATAATTGCTATCAGTGCCACCAACAACCACTCGATCCTGACGAAATAGTGCAAAACCTGATTTAGGGAAACTACCAGGGTTCATTATTGCAACAAATCCTGTAACCCAATAATTCTTTCCGCCAAACGTCACTTCAAAGGCCAATTCCTTTTTCCAGCGTTTTCCCCGGAAGTTCGTTAATATCGGGTATTCTTCAAATACTATCGGCTCATCATTAAACCAGATTTCAATATTCCTACTGTTAATATCGCGGCGATACATGCTAGAAAGAAGATCACGTATTTTTCCGATTGTTCTTGAGCCCGTGATTTTCTTTGTAACCTGCTCGATGACAATTTCAGTTCCATGTGTATCAACAGCAACGTAATCTCTATAAATTTGAACACTGTTCATGCTATATTCTTTCAACTTAGGAATATCTACAGTTGCAGAATATCTGTTGCTAGATCCATACTGTGTACTTGTGACTCTCCACACGTTTCCAAACCAGGATGCAGCTGTCTTCAAGCCCATTCCAAACTCGTTTCTTCCAGACTGCGTATCATTTCTCGAATCGAGTAAAATCGCATCACGAAAACGCTCAATCTCCATACCAAATGCGTTATCAGTAATGGTTAAAGTATTCGTAATCGGGCTATATTTTACAGAAATCACTAATTTATCAAATCCTGGCACTCTATCAAGTATCTCAGCATGAGAAATATACGACTGTGTAGAGTTATCTACAAACTCAGCGATTGCATACCAGGGTTTATAACTTAATCTTGAAAAAACATTGAGGATACTAGCAGCAGGCTGAATATTCAATTCAAATACATCGCCAGATTCTGTTGTAACATTATCAGTTGGAATACGAGCAGCAGGTGTAGTTCTTTTTTCTTCTTCCATAAGGGTATTCTCTCTCGCAGCATTGGAAGCGACATGGATTTCCGTGTCATTAATTGACGGTCTGATCATTGCTGCCGGAAAATCATCATATTCAATTTCTACTCCACAATCACTTATTGCATCTCGACATGCACGTTCAATTCCAGGTTGAGCATTGTTTACGCTTTCTCGATATGCAGAGTTGCCTTTCGCAGCTGACAATGCAGTCTTAAATGCTTCCACTCCGAAATCCTTAAATATGCTAACTAGCAAAAAGCGAGTAAACGATTCGCTCGTCCCCATCTTGTAACACTTACCAGTTCTCATGCATGAGTAAATGTTGAAATACATTTTCAAAGAAGATTTTGTTCCGGTTACTTTACCTTCCAATGTAAGCAGCGCATATTTTGTTGAATACTTGCCCTCATATACATCTTTGGCTGCATCATAAATAGTTTGCATTTCACTCGAATCAACAAGTGCTTTACTCATCAGCAAATCACCGTCCCTTCTTCAGACTCTTTTTTACGTAGTTCAAATAAATTCCTGCAAAGGATCTTCAAAACTCTCACATTTACTGAGTTACCTAATTGCTGATATATCTGTTTGTCAGTTCCGGAAAACTTATATCGTTGATCAAAACTCTGAAGGTTAGCCGCTTCCCTCGGAGTAATATGGCGATACGCTTTTTTCTTCTTGTCCCATACAATTGGTGTATTCACAATTGCCACAAGTGACGGAAAGAATGTTGTTCGTTTACAACGGATACCAGACTGACGAATTTGTATTATTGCGTCATGAATATCTTTAACATCTTCTCCGCAGTTCCACTCGAATTTCTGATATAGCTTAATCCTGCTGAGCATGTCATACTTCTTAACCCAAGCGTCAATAAAATCTCGATGATTAACATAAAGCTCTCGATTCTTATCAACAAAACGCTTTTTCCAATCCGGCATATCATCATATCCAACGGATGCTCGTAAATCATCGTCATTTTCAATACTCAGGCCAAAACAACTAATCCAAATTGGGAACCCGATAACTTTTATACCTGTTCCTATTCTGAACTCATCCCACGCATCAATCATGAGAGTCTGTTCCTCAGAAATCAAATAATCATCCGAAACATCATCCTCTAAAATGCTAAGTGCATCTCCAAGTTTGCATGCTTTGAGATGCTTCTCTATACAAAGATCCTCTTTTGTAATATAACCTTGCTCCTGAATAACTGTATTACAACAATTTTTCTTCACACCCAGAATATATACTCGTTCTCTTATCTGTGGAAGGCCAAAATCTGAAGGAGATAAAATTAAAGCATCTTTTGTAATAATAAAATCGCGCTTCAACAATTCCGATCTAATGATTTCCCAATTCTCCGTTTTATCGGCCAAGTTTCGTACATTTTCCAAGATAATAAACTGAACCTCCGGATGCGCATCCAAAATATCCATTATCTTATAGAACAGATTCCCTCTCTTCTGATCCTGAAATCCTTTTTGCTGTCCTGCTTTACTAAATGGTTGGCAAGGGAATCCTGCACACACAACATCAAATGGTGGTATTTCCTGAGGGTCTATCTTATTAACATCCCCACGTACAAAACCCTCATAGGTTGTAAAGTTTTTATTATATGTTTCTACGCATGCTTGGTTTATTTCTGCGGCCATAACGCATTCGCCGCCTAGAAATCTCATTGCTTGATGAAAACCGCCAATCCCTGCGAATAGGTCTATGAATCTAAATTTTGCATTGGGATTATGCTGCTTTGCTTTTCGCTCAGTTTCAGGTTTTGCTATATCTTCAGGGAGCATCCACCGATTCTTTTCTTTAACCGCTCCATCCAGTTTTCCTTGAGAGCACAGAATAGTAACCCATGTTGAAGACACTCCCCATTTTACAGCAACTTCCTTGGCTGCAATATATTTATCCATTTCTGCATTTCTCCATTCTGTATTTTGCCGTAATAAAGGTCATGTCATGATTACTAATCCTTTTTGATGTATCGTCCACTTTTACACGTGCATCTTTTGGCTTCTCTGCTTCTGCTGGAATAGCCCAATATGAACCTATCTTCATTGCTCCAGGAATTCTTCCTTCAATACAAAGGTCATTGATCCAACGAGGAGAAATATTCCATTTTGTGATGTTTGTTTAATAGATAAGTAACCCATACCGTACTCCAGATAACTTTATAAAATGACATAAACAACCACATTTTATTGTACTCTAAACCTCGCGGAAAATCAAGCCGTAGCCCATTCCTCGCACGACGATTGCATGAGCAAACAAATTGCGAACAAAAAACAAATAGCTTTTCCAAGCCCTCTTTTTCTGACAAAATGGAAGAAAAAGAGGGCAGACTTGTCACCCGCCCCCAACATTTGTAGAATCTGTTCAACACCTACGCCTGCGGCCAAACAATCTTCTGCACCTGATAATTTTTCCCTTCAATCGTCAAAACCGCAAAGCTGATTTCCTGCCCAAACCGCCGCTTGCCGCAGCTGCCTGGGTTAAGCCAGAATTTGCCGTCCGTCACCTGTTCCAGATATTTATGGGAGTGGCCGAAAATAACAATATCTGCATCAGGCGGCAGGTTTTGGATTTCCTTTTTGTTATGCACCATGAAGATTTTCAGGCCCTCCAGCTGCGCCGTCAGGTCGTGGGGCACGTGTTCGGCCCATTCTTTGTCGTTGTTTCCCCGAACCACATAGACCGGCGCAATTCGGCCCAGTTCCTCCACAATGCCCTGGTTGTTGATGTCCCCGGCGTGGAGGATGCAGTCGCAGCTGCGTAGAATTTCCAGGACCTCCTGCCGGAGCAGACCGTGGGTGTCTGAAATAACGCCTACTTTCATCATAAGGACGGCTCCTTTCGCTTTTCTTGTTTCAAGGCAGCCGGCGCAAGCGTCCGCACCTGCTGCCAAACTTTATGGACTTCTGTTACTGCCTTTCATTTCCATCATACCACAACTTTATAAGCACAGCAACAAAAACGCCAAATATGACGTTCAATGAAAAACGTCCTCCATAGCATCCATTCATCTTGGGTCTTGTGGAGGATATTAGATTTATAGCGTGACCTCTTTGATTTTGGGGATAAAAAGGCCGCCAACTTCTCGCACTTTGCGACCAGTCAACGGTCTGATTTTCAGTATTCGGTTTTTGTGTTCAGTTCGACAATCTGGAAGTTAGTAACGCAAAAGGAAATATATGACATATACCCAACTAAGTAACCCATGAAAAATCGCCCAACCGACAGACTGCCACGTTGTATAGCTAATAACCATAGCTAACGCACTTCCAAAAGTTATTCCTGACTTTACCGTTTTTTTGACAGTCGTTGATTTATTATCTTCCACGTTTGTTTCCTCCATCAATTCCGATTTATTTGTTCCATTTAGAAATTATTAGTCCAAAATCAGGACACCCGCGCAATCGGACGTTTGCGTAAATGAAAAGCCCGGAAAATCTTTTCTCAGTTCCTCAATGACAAAATCTCCCTACAGCACGATCATACTGTAAACGGAGAGCTTTTTCGTATCCCACCGGAAGTCCATGCCGCAGCGTCTGCACAGCTCCGCCACGTCCACGCAATAAGCGGACATGCAGCTGAAACGCAGGTCCGGATAGATGCAGCTTTCCCCGTTCTTCATCCGGCAGGGTGAACACAGACAGCAGCAGCTGCCGCCCACGCACAGGCCGTGCAGCGTCTCATTCAGCCGCAGCATGGCGCGGTTATGGGAAAGCTTCCCGTCTTTGATGGTCTTAGTATCCTCATAGCTCTCGATCGGCCACTCGGTTTTCAGCACCAGCGCCGTGGTCCCCGCGTAAATTTTCGCCGCCATGTTCTCCACCGTGCCGCAGGTAGGTGGGCAGGAGTAGTTTGCATGATACTGGCCGCATCGGTTTTCCTCGCAGAAGTGCCGGAATTTTCTATCCGTTGGTACCTCCGAAGCAGGCAATACCGCTGCTTCAAATCCGAATCGCCCTGCCAGTTTCAAAAGTTCGTTTTCTTGCATTGGAGGTCCCTCCTGTTTTGATTATAGGCCATCTCCGGAAGATGTCAAGATTTCTATTCTATCCGATGTATTTTTTATCATCCACCTTAGTTGCGATAAAGTCCACTTCCCGGTTATCAATCTTGCCGATGGCCACATCGCAGCCCCGGCGGAGCAGTTCGAACGATAACACGCCGATTCCTCATCGTCAAGTTTGTTACATCAATGTAATAAACCTTTATTTTTCAGAACTTTATTACATTAATGGTCATTTTTCCTCTTTATGCTGAAAACGCTCCGGTCTCAATCTATATGATACTTGCCGTTACAGCCGCCCATTTCATTTACATGCACCTCTCTATACCACCGTCTTGTGTTCCAAAAAGCAGCCCCCATCGTGAGAATAGATCACGCCGACTGCCTGCAAATATGCGTAAATCACCGTCGTCCCAACGAACTTCATGCCCCGTTTCTTTAAGTCCTTTGAAATCCGGTCTGAAAGCTCCGAATGTGTCAGCCCGGTTTCGCAGACCACTTTTCCGGCAGTCCAGTGCCAGAGATACCCGGAAAAGCTGCTATATTCCCCCTGTATTTCACGAAACACCCGGGCATTGGTAACGGCCGCCTGTATTTTCAGCCGATTCCGGATGATTCCGGGGTCACGGACCAGGGCTTCCAGCTTGTCCTCCCCATATGCGCAGACCGCCTCCAAATCAAATCCATCGAAGGCTGCCCGAAACGCCTCCCGCTTATTCAGAACACATTCCCAGGACAGCCCGGCCTGAAAGCATTCCAGCACCAGCATCTCAAACAGCTTCCCATCATCATGGACGGGAACGCCCCATTCCTCATCATGGTAACGGATGTACCGTTCATTTTTGGGGTTTGCCCAACAGCAGCGTTTCTTTCCGTCTGACCAGTCCATCTGCATCTCAGCTCCTTTATCCTATAACCAAGTTTTCGTACCTTTAGCTTAGCACCATTATATCAGGCAAGCAATCATAATCATAGAGTCCGGATCGTATTCGTCGTTTTGGCCTATTTGAGGCCGTTGTTTCTGTGCAATATACCAGCAGCCACTGTAAGATTATGGAGCAGGAATAACCCAGGTTATCAGCCTGTCACAAGATTCTTACAGAAAATAGCAAAATAGGTATTGATATTTACTCATAATTTTGCTATACTAAAAACGCAAAGGAGTGATGACGATGCCCAGTATCCGCCCCATTTCTGATTTGAGAAACAGTGCCAATGATATTTCGGATTTCTGCCGCCAAAGCAGGGAACCTGTTTATATCACACGAAACGGCACTGGTGATATGGTTGTTATGAACATCGAAGAATATGAACGTCAAATGGCACTGATCGACTTGTATGGCAAGTTAGCAGTTGCGGAAGCAGAGATTTCCTCCGGTGCAGTCGGGGAGGATTTTATGACGGTTGCCAAGCAGATGCGGGAGCGTATCCATGGAACAGTATGATGTTCGCATTTTCCCCACTGCGCAGCAGGACCTTATGGATGTGATCGATTATCTCAATACCCTTTCCAAAGAAGCGGCCCTGAATTTTTATGACAGACTTGTCAGCGAAATTGCCAGCCTGTCCACTATGCCGGAACACTGCCCCCGCCCCAGAGACCTGGCGTTGGCCGCCAAGGGCTACCGCTACCTCATAGTAGGAAATTACCTGGTTTTTTATGTGATCGTCGGTCCCGTTGTTCAGATTCGGAGAATCCTGTACGCCAAAAGAGACTATAAACAGTTGCTATGATTTCGGAGTGGGCGAAAATGCCCACTCCGTTTTTATAGTCCTCGGTGCGTTGTGCATTCAACGCCTTTCTCTTTTCAAAACGTGCCTGCTCAGAATCCTCAGCATCAAAATATCCGTTGGCAGTTACACGGGTCATATCGTACATGGTCATAGCAGAGGTCGCTTTTCGGGAACACCTTATCCCTCCCATTCCTGTGTCAGATTCAATTTTTTCATATTCAGACCTCCTTGGCTGTTGCCTTAAAATATGCTGTGTTGTCCACGGCTTCCAACCATTCATTGGAGGTTTCATCCCCCGGAACCTCTACCGCCAGATGAGAGAACCAGCTATCCGGCGCAGCGCCGTGCCAGTGTTTTACGCCAACAGGGATATTTACCACATCGCCGGGGCGCAGCTCCTGTGCCGGTTTGCCCCATTCCTGATAGTAGCCTCGTCCGGCCACGCAGACAAGAATCTGTCCGCCGCCGTTTTTCGCATGATGAATGTGCCAGTTGTTGCGGCAGCCGGGTTCAAAGGTCACATTGTAAATGCCGACCTGCTGCGTAGAAAGCGGTGCGAGATAACTTTGCCCGATAAAATATTTCACAAAGGCGTCATTGGGTGCGCCGATGGGAAAGACCATCTCGTTCTGGTGCTTGGCTTTTGCGTCGGCAGCATCGTCCTCCGCCCATACCTCCTTTGCCATACGGAAGGCCGCCCACGCCTTGGGCCAGCCTGCATAAAATGCCGCATGGGTCAGGATCTCCGCAATTTCCGTTTTCGTCACGCCGTTGTTCTTTGCAGTTGTCAGATGGTACTGAAAGGACGAATCCGTCAGTCCCTGCGCCATCAGCGCCACCACTGTTACAATGCTGCGGTCCCGCAGGGAAAGCTTGTCTTCCCGGCTCCACACCTGCCCAAACAGCACATCATCATTCAATTCCGCAAATTTGGGAGCAAATGCCCCCAGAGCCTCTCTGCCTGCCGTTTGTTTAACTGCCATGGCTCACACCTCCTTGCCCATCTGATAAGCTTGCTCCAGCGCAATATGATCTGTGATCTCTCCAACGCCGTTTACGCCGCCTGCAAACACTGTGCCAGCCAGTGCACAGCGGGGGAAGCAGTCTACCCAACCCTGCACAGCTTTCTCTGTGCCCGCAAAGGTTTCCGGTGCGTCCTCTGCCGCTGTTGCCAGCAAGTAGGCTTTCGTAAAGGCGTAGTCCGTATCGAACAGCGGGTTGGCGCGGTCCAGCATGGTCTTGAGCTGACCGCTGACGCAGTAAAAGTAGACGGGCGTTGCGAACACCAGCACATTTGCGTCGTGCATTTTGGCGGCAATTTCCACGGCATCGTCTTGGATGACGCAGTGCCCCAGCTTCAGGCAGGCAAAGCAGCCTTCGCAGAAGCCAACCAGCTTTTCCCGCAGAGATACGGTTTCTACCTGATGGCCTGCCTTCCGTGCACCCTTGGCAAACGCTGCCGCCAGCGTTTCGGAGTTGCCGCCCTTACGGGGACTTGAGGAAATGATTAGTACCTTTCTATTCATCGTAGAACACTCCTTGCATTTTTATATTCTTTGTGTTATTCTCATAGTAGCACCTAAACCTGACTTTAGGTCAAGATAATTTTTGAAAATTTTCGGAGGAATTTTTATGTATTCGATCGGACAAGTGGCGGAGATGTTCGGAATGCCCATCTCCACGCTGCGCTATTATGACAAGCAGGGGCTTTTTCCGAACATAGAACGCTCGTCTGGTATTCGCAGATTCAGTGAGCAGGAGATCGAGGCACTCCGAGTGATTGAGTGTTTGAAAAAGGCCGGTATGGAGATCAAGGACATCCGGCAGTTCATGGATTGGTGCGCTGAAGGCCCATCCACTTATCCCCAACGCAGGGCCATGTTTGAGGAGCGGAAAGCCCACATGGAAGCGGAGATCGCGCACATGAATCGGGCGCTGGATATGCTGAAATTCAAATGCTGGTATTATGAGCAGGCAATCAAAGACGGCAATGAAGACAGACTCAAGGAACTGATTCCCGACCACCTGCCGAAGGAAATCCAAAGAGCATATGAAAACGCGCATGGCTAAGCCAGGCTGTGCCTATGTTCAGTGAGCACCGCATTCTAAGTGCATTTGAATCCAGCACAGTGGGATGATCATTAAGCCTTCTTCCGCGGCTCCTGATATATTATATTTTTTCAGACACAGAGCTGCTGACGGTCAACTCAAAATGATTTCTATTGGTTTTTAGAACCCCTTCTTTTTGCAGCCTGGAAATCTCCGTAGACATTGCCGCGCGGTCAATGCAAAGGTAGTCTGCCAGCTGCTGCCGGTCAAAGGGAATATCGAAGGAGAGAGACGAATGCCTGGTGGACTCTGCCGACAGATACGACAGCAGTTTATCCCTGATCGTTCGCTTGCCGACATGGGTGATTTTATCGTTAAAAACCAGGATTTTATTGGCCAGCACGCTGACCAGGTTGCGGATCAGCTTCTGGTGGTGCTCGCAGGCCGTCTGGCAGGAGATCAGCAGCCTCTGGACATTTAAGAAGATGATCTCACAATCCTCATCTGCTACCACGCTGATATTCAGAATGGCTCCAGGGCTGGCCGCATAGGGTTCCCCAAAGAAGTCACCGGCGTGGCACTTGGACAGAATATTCCGATGCCCCCAAAGGTCTTCCTGAATGATGAGGACACCGCCTGACACCACCAGCCCCATGACCTCGGTGGCGTCTCCCGCCCTGAAAATATAAGAATCCCGTTCTTTGAAAACAGTTGCTGCGTTTACGCAATGCAGGATGGATAAGATTTCTTGGTCCGTAAGGCCTTTGAAAAACGGACTGTTTCTGAGAATGGGCAAATATTTTTTCAAAATCATCCCTCCATGTTGGAAATCAAACATACAAGTTGTATTTATAATACTATAATTCTAACAGAAAAACAAGAAATGCTACTGACGGAGGTCAAAAAAATGATAAGAAAGATTATTCGGATCGACCGGGAACGCTGCAACGGATGCGGCGCCTGTGCCAAGGCCTGCCACGAAGGGGCCATTGAGATCATAAACGGAAAAGCCGAATTGGTGAGAGAAC
>OIYY01001825.1_pt1 | contig 10081 bp, 6 predicted proteins | sample 1588341 | NCBI WGS metagenome assembly OIYY01 (sample SAMN03283287) | human gut metagenome | biome: human-associated habitat; material: feces | host: Homo sapiens | place: Peru | collected 2012
TATGCCGTTTCCAACGGCTCTAAAATCCCTCTTTTCGACTTTTTCAGTGCTTTCGTCGAAGGCATGTCCCTACGTTATGGTGTCGTTTTTCTTGTGGGGGGTGGGGTTAGAGGAGTTCGGGGCGGAGGGGGTAGTGGTTGCGGAGGTGTTCGAAGTTGGTGGGGGTGGGGTTGGATTTGAGGGCGGCGGTGTCGGGGGTGAGGGGATTGTAACTGCGCATCACACCTTGTAGGGTGGCGGTTTCCACGCCTCCATACGGTGCTTCGGCAGCGAGAGGATTGGCGTGCCAGCCAAACTCTGCGTTCAGTGCCTCTACCACCATGGCGGTACCTCTGCGCTTGCCGTCGGCTGAATATCCGGCAATGTGTGGGGTGGCCACAAATGCCTTTTCAAGGAGCGAGAGGTTGATTTCGGGTTCGTGTTCCCAACAGTCGATAGCCACATCGCCATGCCAATGCGCCAATGCGTCGTTGTCGCAAATGGGGCCGCGAGCGGCGTTCATCAGCAGACGCAAATTAGGCGCTTCTGCCAAGAATTGCTCGTCGCAAATGTGGTAAGTGGAGAGTTCGCCCTCGCGGTAGAGTGGCGTGTGAAATGTGATGATATGGCTTTTCGCCTTCACTTCCTCGATGGTGGAGAACGCTGCCGCACCCTCTTTTTGGGCGCGTGGTGGGTCGCAGAGCAGCACCTCAAAGCCCATTTGCTTTGCCCATCGTGCCACGATAGAGCCCACATGCCCAACGCCTACCACACCCATCACCAAGCCGTGTGGCTGTGCGATGCCTTCCTTTCGCAACCAATATCCCACGGTGCTGAGCACCCATTGCGCCACGGCAGGAGCGTTGCACCCCGGAGCGTTCACCACCTTGATGCCGGCTCGGCGGCAGTAGTCGAGGTCGATGTGGTCGGTGCCAATCGTGGCTGTGCCAATCATCCGCACACGGCTTCCCGAAAGCAGTGCCTCATCGCAGCGTGTGCGTGTGCGCGTGATGAGCACATCGGCATCTTTGATCGCAGAGGCGGTGATGTCCGACGTTTCGAGATAAAGCACTTGGGCGTAAGGCTCAAGCAGGTGAGCAATGTAGGGAATGTGGTTTTCAACTACGATTTTCATTTTTTTCTACAGGAAGTAATACGCCACATGGCTTGCGGCACATGTGAGCATGAAAAGAATCATAAATATGTAGCGGCGCGAGATTTTTGAGTGTATGGTGTAGGCCTGTGCCACCTGAATGGAGAAGCAGTAGTTGAGCAGCGCCAGATACACGAAGAAGTTGCGGTAGTCCACACCCATCATGATGAGCGAAAACAGCGCAAGCACCAGATAGAACGAGTTGTAAACGCGCAGTTGCAGGCGATACGACATGATTTTCATCACATTGATGGTCATGAACACAAACGTGAACACGCCCACAAGCGCAAGCCCAATGAGAATGGCTGGGATTTGCTGCTCGGTGAGCACCTCAAGCGCCTGTCCGTAGGCTGGCAGCAGGGCTGTGGTGGGGTCGATAAGCCCCAAACCGATAGCAAGCCAAAATGGGGTGATAAGCCCGAACAAGGCAGCCAACACACCTCGGAAATTGATGGCGCGCATCTGTAGAAATCCGATAAAAAACGGCACCACAAGCGCTAAAAACGCATATTGGAACATGCTACACAATGCCACCAGGAAAAACACGAGAAATATCTTCTGCTGCGCCACTTGCTTCTGCTGATAGGTGGAAAACATGTAGAGTTGCACCACCAGCGTGAGCAGGCAAAGTCCAGTGCCGGTGCAGAACTGCGTGCACGCATACGGACACGCCAACTGCAACGCCAAGAATGTGGATCCGAAGATAAACGTGACTTCACGAATGAAGGTGTAGGTCTTGTTGAGCAGCACCGTGAGGGTGATAATGGCAAGCACACAAGCCGTGTTCAGGCCGTAGGAAGCCAAAGGGTGCCCAAGCAAGCGGTCGATGTCGTTGAAAAACACACCGTTGCCACTCGCAATCGAAGCATTGAATCGCCCCGACGCGAATGCAAAATACGACACCACCACATACACAAGTCCCATGACTATCATCAAGCCACGGGAATTGAAAAATTCGTTTATCCTTTCCTCTCTGTATGCCATATCTTGTCGGTGGGTGTGGATTAACGGTGCATATTGCTGTTATTTGAGGTCGAAGCCGATGTCGCTACGGAAGTAACTCTTGTCGAACTTGATGTTTTTGATATTGGCAAACGATTGAGCGAGGGCAGCGTCTTTGCTCTCGCCATAACTGGTCACTGCCAGCACACGGCCGCCAGAGGTGATTATCTGTCCCTCGGCGTTGCGTGCAGTGCCAGCGTGAAACACCACACTGCCTTCCACAGCGTCGAGCCCTTCAATCACCTTGCCTTTTTCGTAGGCTTCGGGATAGCCGCCGCTCACCATCATCACGGTCACGGCATAGCGTGGGTCAATTTCCACAGCAGCCTTGTCGAGTGTGCCGTCGGCAGCGGCTTCGAGCAGAGCCACGAGGTCGGATTTCAGGCGAGGCATCACCACTTCGGTTTCGGGGTCGCCCATGCGGCAGTTGTATTCAATCACGTATGGCTCGCCGTCCACGTTAATCAAGCCGAAGAACACAAAGCCGGTGTAAGGCAGGCGTTCTTGCTTCAGTCCTGCGATGGTGGGCTCCACGATGCGGGTTTTCACCTTTGCCATAAAAGCGTCGTCGGCAAAACTTACAGGCGAAACCGAGCCCATACCGCCAGTGTTGAGACCCTTGTCGCCTTCGCCGATGCGCTTGTAGTCTTTAGCCACAGGGAGCAACTGGTAGTGCTCGCCATCGGTGAGTGCAAACACTGAACATTCAATGCCCGAAAGAAACTGCTCAATCACCACGGTAGCGCTTGATGCGCCAAACATGCCACCCAGCATCTGGCGGAGTTCGCTCTTTGCCTCGTCGAGCGAGTCGATAATCAGCACGCCCTTGCCGGCTGCCAAACCGTCGGCTTTCAGCACATAAGGTGCCTTTTGGCTTTCGAGGAAGGCGAAGCCCTCTTCTATGTTGTCGGCTGTCACGCTCAGATAGGCAGCGGTAGGAATGTGGTGGCGTGCCATGAATCCCTTGGCAAAGTCTTTGCTACCTTCGAGTTGTGCGCCAGCCTTCGATGGACCAATCACCTTCACGCCCTTCAACGCCTCGTTGGCATTGAAATAGTCGGTGATGCCAGCCACCAGCGGGTCTTCATTGCCCACCACCAGCATGGTGATGCCATTGTCGGCGGCAAACTTTCCCACAGCCTCGAAGTCCATAGGAGAGAGTGGCACATTGGTGCCATACTGCGCAGTGCCGGCATTGCCTGGAGCAATGTAAAGACTGTCGAGAAGTTCACTCTGGCTCAATTTCCATGCGATGGCACATTCGCGGCCACCTGAGCCCAGCAGCAAGATTTTTTGCTTCATGATGTTGTGATAAATCAATATGATTGTGTTGTGTAGATTGCTCTATGAAAAATTATTCCTCACGACGCTTCCAGCCGTTGCGGCGACCATGAATGATAGGGCGCTCGTTCTCCTTGCCCAAAGTGGGCTCTTGGTGGCGCACCACCATATCGGCGTGCTTGGTGCTGTGGAAGTATTCGTTGCGACCCATGCGAGTGTCGTCGTCACGGCGTGGGCGGTTGTCGTCGTCACGGCGTGGACGGTCACCATCGCGGCGCGCACCGAAGCCACGGCGTGGACGGTCGCCATCGTCACGGCGAGAGCCGAAACCGCGGCGCGCTCCGAAACTGCGACGTGGACGGTCGCCATCGTCACGGCGTGGGCGGCGTTCTCTTGGTGCGCCATCTGATTCGCCATCATGCTTTTTGAAAGTTTCCTCAAATCGTGGACGACGCTGGCCACGGTCTTTGTCGGCTGCACGGAAGCCCTCGTTGCGGATAGAGCCGCCTTCAGCCTTCATGTCCTTGTAAGAGCCGTCGAAAATCTTGTATTCACGCAATTCGCATTCCAAGTCGCCATTGAGCAGCGGATAGTTGACCGATGGGCGCAAACCGATGAGGTCGGTGAGTTCGCCATACGAAATCACCCATGCGTCGTAGCCCTTGAACACGAATTTGAGTTTCTTGCCCAAAGTTTCGTAAAGTTCGTTGATGTCTTGATATTTCAAGCGTTCGCCGTAAGGAGGGTTGGTCACCACCACGCCCTTTTCGGGTGCTTCTTCCCAGTCGGCGAGTGCGCGCTGCTTCAGTTCAATCATCTTGCTCACGCCAGCGCTCTTGATATTGGATTCGGCAATGGCGATAGCCTGCACAGCCACATCGGAGCCGTAGATTTTGTATTTAAATTCACGCTCTTGGCTGTCGTCGTTATAGATAGAGTCGAAAAGTTCGGCATCGTAGTCGCTCCAGTTTTGGAAAGCGAACTCCTTGCGATACACGCCAGGGTTGATGTTGGCGGCAATCATAGCAGCCTCCACCAAGAATGTGCCAGAACCGCACATAGGGTCCACGAAGTTGCACTGTCCGTCCCAACCGCTCAGTTTGATGATACCAGCGGCAAGCACTTCATTGATAGGCGCTTCGGTTTGAGCCACACGCCAGCCACGCTTATAGAGAGGCGCGCCCGACGAGTCAAGAGAAATGGTCACCTCGTCGGCAGAAATGTGCACATTCAGCACGAAATCGGCAGCCGACACACGGATAGAGGGACGCTTGCCCACCTTTTCCTGGAAATAGTCAACGATGGCGTCTTTCACGCGATAGGTGACAAAGCGAGAATGACGGAACACATCGCTGAACACGGTGGTGTCGATAGCGAAAGTTTTGTCGGTGCTTAAAACTGTGTCCCATTCAAATTTGCGAACTTGCTCATAGAGGTCGTCGGCATCGGTGGAACGGAATTTGTAGATTGGTTTAAGAATGCGTAATGCTGTGCGGCAACAGAAATTAGCCTTATACATCGTTTCGAGATTGCCCTTAAACGACACCATACGCTTACCTTGAGTCACTTCCTGAGCCCCAAGTGCCTGCAGCTCGTCGCTCAACACACCTTCCAATCCCTGGAAAGTTTTGGCCACCATTTCAAAATTTTCACTCATCGTTGTCTAATTATAATTTGAATTTTGGTGCAAAGTTAGTGATTTTCCGTCACTCACACCCAATTTTCACCACCACAAAGCACCGAAAAAAACCATTTCCCCCACTCACCCCACCCATTTCCCCCATCCCTTCATCAAAACTCACACCCCCACACCCTCGCACATTCGGCAGAAAAAGTGTAAAGAATCCCCTAATACTCGGCAGAAAAAATGTAAAATATTTTGCTATCAGTCTGATTATGAAGAAAAACCGAAATTCTACAAACTTTTCCACAATCCCCACCCAATATTCTACCGCAAAAACACCAACCAAAATGCCACAAAAACACCAACTAAAATGTGTGAAATGCTTATCCTTTGTGCGTAAGCATTGGCGATAGAATAGCAAGGGTGTGTTCCTAACGCTTAGCGTTTTTGGTTTTAACACCTCAAATGAAGCAAAAATAATTCGTGAAAATTTGTGGTTAAATCTGTGTGATTGTGGGTAGTGTTATTGGAATAAGTCGTCTAACGTGACTTGGCATTGCACAATTCCGCTATAGGTGTTGTATTTCACACCGTAGGTGGTGATGAAGGTGAGGTGCACAGTCTGGCTTTTCTTTAATTGCTGGCGAAGTGAATTGATGCGATTGCGCAACACAAGGTCGTAACGCTTGTCGATGGCGTATTCTGCGTCCACGAATTTCATTTCGCACAGGTTCACCACCTTGTCTTTGCGCACTATCAGTAAATCGCACTGTATGCCATCGTGGTTTTCGTCGGCACGGAGCGTGTAGGCACTTTCTTGCGAAGTGACTCCCTCCACACCAAGCGCACGCTTGATTTGCTGAATATGGTTCATGCACAATTCTTCGAAAGCGGTGCCCCTCCATGCGTTCTGACCACCTTGCAACAGTTCATTTTGCCAGTAGTGGGCATCAGTAACGTTTTTTTGCTCCTTGAAATAGAGGTGGAATCGGCAGAATGGATCCACTAACCGATACAGAGTTTCGCCACGACCAGCGTCAAAAGGTTTGTAATGTGCAATGAAGTCGCTCGCTTCAAGCACCGAAAGAATGTCGCTCAATCGTTTGCCCGATGAAATGCCAACCGCTTCGCTAATTTCGCTACGCGTGAAGCCACAGCGCCGGCGCATCAGGCATCTGACCACCGCTTCGTAGGGTTCTGGTGTGCGGAACAGCGAGCCGAACAGACGGTTGAACTCTGAACCTAATCGCGCGTTGGGTGCAAACATAAGTTGGTCGATGTTTTGTGCCAAACTTTTGCCCTTTGTGAAATAATTGAGGTAATAAGGTATGCCGCCAAAGGCCATATAGGCCTGGGCTATGTCGTAGCGGCTGAGCAGGATTTCCTTAGATTGGAAAAACTCTTCCACTTCCGCTAAGGTGAACGGCGAAATTTTCATTTCATAAGTCAATCGACCATACAATCCGCCTTTTGCCGACACCAGATTTTTCAGAATCCACGAAGTGGCAGAACCGCACACGATAAGCATAATATTGTGTCGCGCTGAAGCCCAGCCGTTCCAAAATGCTTCCACAGCGGTGATCAATCCCGATCCAGGCATATCCATCCAAGGGAGTTCGTCGATAAACACCACCTGACGGCTACCGTTGTCTTTCATCTTGAGTAAATCCTCAAGCATATAGAAGGCTTCAATCCACGTTTTCGGGCAGCCAGTTTCTGGCAATCCTTGTGTGGTGAGCGAATGATAGAAATGGAGCAGTTGTGCTTTATTGGTCACACGACTCCCTTCGTCGAAGGGCGAAAGTCCTGTGTGTGTGAATACCAAGCGGTCTTGAAACACCTCGTTAATCAGAAATGTTTTACCCACACGCCTACGACCGTACACAGCCAAAAACTCGGAGTTACCACTCCTATACAGGCGATTCAATTCCTCGATTTCCGCTTTTCTACCTATCATTCGTGCCATATCTCATTCTTTTATTGACGGTTAACTATGCCACAAAGATAATAAAAAATCCAATAATTCACCAATTTTCACTCTATGAATTAGCCAAACTTGGCATTTTTGTTCAAGTTTGGCTGATTTGTGGAACGAAAATCAGCCAAATTCAGTGATTTTATTGTGAATTTGGCTACTTCTTGATGTATGATTCAGCCAAATTTGGTGGTTTTATAGTGAGTTTGGCTGATTTGTGGGTGGAAAAATAGCCAAACTTGGCACTTTTTGGCCGAGTTTGGCTATTTCTTTGTGGGGGTGTGTTTGCTTTCGGGGGAGGCTACTTTAGGTGGTCGTCGAAGTAGCGGGTGATGCGTTCGTGGAGGTGTACGCTTTGGTGACCGCGCATGTTGTGTGGCTCGCCCGGATATACGAAGAAGTCGGGCTGGGTGCCGGCGGCGATGCACGCTTTCAAGAACGAGTAGGCGTGTTGTGGGAGCACCACGGGGTCGTTTAAGCCTTGAATGATTTGCAGGCGGCCTTTCAGGTTTTTCGCCTTGTTGAGCAGACTTGCCTTTTCGTAGCCTTCGGGGTTGAGTTGTGGGGTGCTCATATAGCGTTCGCCATACATCACCTCATACCACTTCCAGTCGATGACAGGTCCGCCAGCCACGCCCACTTTGAACACGTCGGGGTAGTTGGTCATCAGGCTGATGGTCATGAAGCCGCCAAAACTCCAGCCATGCACGCCCAGTCGGTCCATATCCACATAGGGCTGAGTGCGCAGAAATTCCACGCCCTTCATCTGGTCTTGCATTTCCACCTGTCCGAGTTGGCGATAGGTGGCAAGTCCGAACTCACGGCCACGGCGATTGCTGCCACGGTTGTCGAGAATGAACAGCACATAGCCACGCTGCGCCATGTAGGTTTCCCAACTGCGGCTGCGCCAGTGCCAACCAGCATCCACATTGCGGGTGTGTGGACCGCCATACACATACACCACGGTAGGATATTTTTTAGATGCGTCGAAGTCGGGTGGAAGCACCATGCGATAGTAGAGGTCGGTGGTGCCGTCGGCTGCCTTGATAGTGCCATTCTTATAGGTAGGCACGGCGTAGCCCTTCCAAGGGTCGGGGGCGGTGAAGAAGCGCACAGCCTTGCCATTGGCGGTGTTCAGAATGTCGATATTGCGAGGCACGTCGGGCTCTTGATACCAATCCACGGCGAAAGTGCCGTTTTCGCTCAGCAAGCAAGAGTGCACGCCCTTGCCGTCGGCATCGATGCGAGTGCGCTTGCCCGAAGCAATGTCCACACGGAAAATGTTGTTCTGCAAATCGTGTGCCTCGGTGCTCTCAATCACCACGGCACGGCTCTTGGTGTCGAATCCCACGAACTTGGTCACCTCCCAGTTGCCGCTGGTAAGCGGCTTCAGAAGGTTGCCCTTCACATCATATAGATAGAGGTGGTTGAAACCGTCTTTTTCGCTTTGCAAAATGAATTTCGATGCGTCCCAAGGCAGGAAACTCAGTGGTGCGCCTGGCTCAATGTATTTGGGGTGCGACTCGTGGTAGAGTTCTGCCACAGGTTCGCCAGTGGCGGCGTTGTAGCTCACCATGTGCATATCGTTTTGCGCACGGTTCATCTGCTGCACATAGATGGTGCCACCGTCGGGGTTCCAAGTGATGCCACAGAAATAGCGGTCGGTGGGGTCGCCAGCGTTCAGGTAGATGATGCTACCCGAAGCCACGTCGTACACGCCGATAGTCACCTTGTGGGAGGTTTGACCAGCCATTGGATATTTTTCGGGAGCAGGTGTAGCCATCAGGTGGGCGGTGTCGGAAAGTTCGGGCACATTGATTAGCGGATAGTCGGCAACCATACTTTGGTCCATGCGGTAAAACGCCAACTTCGTGCCTTTGGGGTTCCAGAACAAGCCGCCGTCGATGCCAAACTCATTACGGTGCACGCTCTGCCCGTACACGATATCGCGAGTGCCATCTTTGGTGACGCGCATCAGTTGCCCAGCGGCATCACGCACATACAGATTATCGCCATCGACAAACGCCACAGCGCGGCTTTGCTTGCACCAGTCCGACGCTTGTGTTTCTTTCGAGCAATCTTGGCTCCACTCCACATTTTTGGTGCGGAAGTTCACCAATATTCGCTTCTTGGCGGTCTGCACCAGCGCGAGAGGCTTGCCAGCGTAGGGCATCGACACGCCACGGAGCGAGCGAAGTTTCTTGCCCAGTTCGCTCCACTCACGCATCTGCTCGAGCGTGAACAGCGGTTTCTCCTTAGCAGTGTTCACATCCACGAGCGAGCAAAGCGAGTCGGTGGCGTGCACCAACTTGTCGCCCCACCAGTAGAGTGTGCGGTTTTGTGGACTCATCTGACGGTAATTCTTGCCGCCGAAATTCAAATCTTCGAGCGTGAACTGCTTTTGCGCCATCGCCGAAGTGGCGCCCATAATAAGCACCATAGAAAAAATAATGTGTGAAATACGTGATACCATATAGTATGTATTATTTTATAAACAAAACACCAGGAAATTGATTCCACCACAAATTTAACGATTTTCCTCAACACCGCAACTCTAAAAGCCTATATTTCGGGAAAACATGTTGTAGAAATATGTTACAAAACACAAAAACGAAATTCATTGCACATCATTTGAAAAAATGCGTTTTTTTTGTTCTAAAAATTTGTTTTCAAACTGAAACTTTTCCTATATTTGCCACAGAAAAAGCGTGTGAACTCTTTAATACACCGCTCCTATCGCGAGCGATGTCTTATTATTTACAAATCATTTAGTCTAAATTTCCCTACGTCGTTGAATTGATAGGTCGCATGTGAATGTAAAATTGAAGTAAGACGACAAAGATGGAGGCTCTCCTTTTCCAAATAAAAAAAGGGCAGCCTCCATTTTCGTTGCCAAAAGTCAACACGTCAACAGGTCAACGAGTCAACAAGGCGTATTTATGGTTCAGTGGACAAATACTGGGGGCAATGATTATACATTGTTGCTGAATCGTGAATGGTATCAAAAACATAAAAAAACAGCCTTGGAGCAACGTGGAATGCTTCGCATTTGGCGGTGCGACTGTGC
>OIYY01001826.1_pt1 | contig 10077 bp, 13 predicted proteins | sample 1588341 | NCBI WGS metagenome assembly OIYY01 (sample SAMN03283287) | human gut metagenome | biome: human-associated habitat; material: feces | host: Homo sapiens | place: Peru | collected 2012
GAGTGTCAGAGTGTCTAAGTCGAGTGTCAGAGTCATTCTCAGAAGTGTCATGGTCGGTGTCATTATGCCATGCATGGCGTTAGGGATCCGTTAGGCGTTCCTGCGGACTTGCGTATCTCCCTAACGCCTAGCGGACTTGCAAAGCTTGAGTCATTTTCTTCTTCTCCTAGGGATTTCAACCGTAGGCTCATAAGCTTTCAATCCTTCATCACCAGTAAAGATTTCAACCTGATATCCTAAATCAGTATAATATTTTACGACTTCAACGATAGAAGCATCGCCTAAAGCTTGCCCTCCTATAACGGTAGCCTTCCACTTCTCTGCCAACTTTTTTAAGTTTTCAGGATTCCACAAACTGCTTTGTTCCGTAAATGCAGCCCATGGTGATTTCTCATCAGCCGAATCGATCATGATTTGAGCAAAATCTTCACCTAATGACTTTCTATCGCCCGAAGAATGAGCTATATGATTTCCTGTCTCAATAATTGTTGCTAGAGGCAGAATAAAGGTTGTACCTTTCTTCTTTTCTTCCTCTATTTTCTCAGAGACCATCTTGTATGAAACCAAGGCATTGCTTGGGCCACAAGTTTCCTTGCCAGGTACTTTGAGCCAAACACAAAGTACACTCGTATCTATCACCAATACCTTTCTCATTATATCTTATCATTAACCATCATTCTACCTATTGTTCCAGAAGCCATCAATTTGGCAAGATTCTCTTTTTCTTCCAAGAGATTGACATGGCTATCGCCATGCTCATCACGGGTAACATAGCTGATAAACGGAATCATCTTATTTCCCAACTCATCCAACAAAACAGGATTATGCGTCGTACAGAGCACATCAACCTGGCGCTGTCGTGACAAATCCTTCAACATATCAACCAACTCCTTGGCACGAGAAGGATGCAAGCCATTATCCACCTCTTCTATAAGCAGTAAGCTATGAGGTGCAACCGTCAAAAGAGCTACGACAATCGCAATAAAACGAAGCGTTCCATCACTCATACCTCTTGCATCAACAGGCTGTTCAGGATTCCAATCCTCATAACAATAAAGCATGGCATCTGACTTAATCAGACCAACAGGCTCAGATATTACCTTATTTATATCACGTTCAGGAAGTGGCCGAACATAGCTGGACACCAGTGCTTCCACCTTCTTCTTTTCCTCTGGAGACAACGCACATAAAACACCTGCTACATTACTACCATCAGACTTCAGCTCTTTGGAAATCTTGCAGTAATCACGCATCTTAGCAGGAACAGGATCAAGAATGATGATATTTCTAAAAGTAGCATATATCTTTGCCCAAAAATCCAGAAGTATTGGAACATCATACGTTTTCCATGTCATGTTGCGAGCAGAATCAATAAACTCACCAGGAACGGCATCATCGTCTTCTATACCCAAACGACGGATTTCACAAGGTCCAAAACTGAAAACAGAATTTCGCTTAACCACCCTCAAATCAAGAAGATAGGAACTTTCTTCAATTTCTATTTCTATCTCAATACAGAAAGAATCCTCACCTCTACGGATAATCCAATCTTCCCCGCCTCTAACAGTCTGGATAACATTCAGAAGGCTCTTACCTTCCCCCACGGCACGGAGGAAGGCAAACGCATCTAACACATTTGACTTACCACTAGCATTGGTTCCGATAAGGATACCCAAAGAATCGATATATATAGTAGAGTCCTTAAAGCTCTTCCAATTTTGTAACCTAATCTTTGTAATCATTGCCCATGTTTATTTAAACTCAATAATATATTTTGCAAAGCTAATCATTTTTTCTGAGATAAACAAGAAAATCGCAACATTTCTAAAAGAATCTATGAAAAAGTATGATAAAACATGAGCAAGTATGAGCAACTGTGAGTTGACCCATCACCGATTTCGTATCTTTGCATTGTGGTTCAGAGATAACATCTCATACCACCAAGAGGCAATGCGCAGCGCCCCCTACAACACAAACACAATTTATTAACCTTAAAAATGAAGACACTATGATTCTGTACACATTGAAGAAGTATGTCAACGAGAAGTTGAGCGCCGCTTACGGCAAGTTTTTCGCCTACCCTGTAATCACCCAGATCTATGGTCTTGATGAACTCGCAGAGCACATGGAAAGTCACAACACCCCGTTCTCAAAGGGAGCCATCAAGGGTATGCTCACCGACATGGTGAGCTGCGTAAGAGAACTGGTTCTGCAGGGTATCGCCGTGAAGATTCCCGACCTCGCCATTTTCAGCATCGGCATCAAGAACAAGGAAGGTGCTGCCTCCGAGAAGGAGTTCAGCATCACCAAGAACATTGCCGGACTGAAGCTCCGTGCCCGTGGCACCGGTGAGTTCAAGGCAAACAGTCTGAACCTCGATGCATCCCTGAAGAAGGCTACAGCCGTAACAGGAGATGTTACTCCACCAGACGACGGTAAGGATAACACAGGCGATACTACCCAGGGTGGCGGCACAAACCAGGGTGGCGACTCAACACAGACTGGCGGATCAGGCAACACCGAGAGCAGCGGCTCCGATGGTAGCGACGGTCTGGAGTAACCCCCTCGCCAGTAGATGAAGAAAGAAGGTTTTAGACAGGATGCAGTCCGGGATTCGGCTATAGCACCCCCGGCTATTCATCAATATAGCAAGCATCATTGAAACACGCGCTATCAAGCCCATCTGCTCATCCTGTCAGCCTTCCTTCTCCAGTATCGCCCGGATATAGGAAATCCGAGCCCCCAATCCATTTATTAACCTTAAATCAAATGAAAATGAAAAGAGAAACACTCAAGAAAATTCTGAATTTCGTCATTACCGTTCTCACCGCTATAGCCTCTGCCTTCTGCGTGCAGAGCTGCAATTAGTATCAACCCTTTAAAGATTCAGTACCATGAAAAACACAAGAAGCAAGTTCAGTTATATTTATATCCCTACTGACGTGCATCAGCCAGTTCATTATATCCCCAAACCATGATGAGGACAACGATGCCTGCCAGCACCATCAGGAGATTCTGAGAGTGGGCGATGGAATCTGCCACATGCGTAAGCGCACGCGAACCGGAAAGGAGGAAATCTATCTTCATAGAGAAAAGCCATTCCTGAATCTGCTCCCATCCCTGACAGACTACTGCTATGATGATGCCTGCTGCCACACAGGCTGCCGTCCATAAATGTTCCAGGCGCTGGCGCTTAACCAGCGACATCGCTGTATCAGTTTCGGGTAAAGCCGGCAATGCCTGCATCACCCTGTCGGAGAATCCGTCATCAGGAATCTCAGACATCTGGCAATCGGAAAAGAACATCTTCAAGAGTTCTTCATCCTGAGGGTTCAATGGTTCCCCTTTCATGCTCTCCAACTTCTTATCATTTATCTTATCGGTCATAACCATTCTTTTTTAAGTAACTTGCAAGTTTCTGTTTTCCTCGAGAGAGATGTGACTTGATGGTACCTTGCGCCATTCCCGTCACCTCTGCAATCTTATCTATAGAGAGTCCATCCATCAGCTGCAGCGTGATGCATGTACGTTCATTTTCGCCCAATATCTGTAATGCCTTGAGCAAATCCATCTTTAATCCGGCATGGGCGTCCTGTGCATTCTTACTGGAAACGGCAGGCGTATCGATGTCCTGCGTCTCCTTATGACTGCGGGTATAATCATACCATACATTATAGGCGATGCGGTAGAGCCAGGTGGAGAAAGAGGCTGTACCCCTGAAACCGGACAGATGGGTATAAGCCTTGACAAAGGTATCCTGCGCCAAGTCGTCACTCAGCTGCGCATCCCCCAGCGTCTGCCGCAGGAAGAACCCACGAATGGGTGACTGATACTTCCTGACCAGCAGGTCGAACGACTTGCGGTCATGAAGCATCACCACCTTCGTGACGAGAGAGATATCGGATAACTTTTCCACCTTATATATATATTAACTAATAATTGTTGTTCTTTTCCTTGTGACTTCCTCTCCTATTGAGAAGCCATGATACATTGAATGTCGGCTGCTAGATCGGAGTTCCATTATATCCCGTGCCCTGATCGCCATGACGGTTCTTCCACCAGTCCTTGATGGCAGGAAGCGAGCCGATAACGGTCTGACCGATGCCATAGAAGAAGACCAGGGCTCCGATGCCAGCCAGGAAATCAACATCCCACCAGGCAAACATGGCACACAAGCCGGCTCCCAGGAAGGCATTTCTCAATCCCCGTTTCACGAGATACTCATCGCTCTGCTTGTCTATCGGCCGGTCGCTTTCCGGAACATTGATGCCCTTCTCCATCGCCATCTCCGCCAGTTTCATCCGGTCGTTGTGGCGGCGAATCAGATATCTGATAACCAGAAATACGATGATTAGCGGAGCAAAGACAAACAGCAGACCGAAGATGATACAGAAGATGATCATAACAGCCAGCGCTCCGCCACCAAATACCGAACCGATGAAATCGAACGGATCATCATAGTTGTCTAAACTGTATCTAGAATGAACAGACTTACTATCATTCTCATCATAATCATCATAGTTAGCCGAATCTGTACTGGTGGTATCAGAATAAGCCTCCAATGCCTCGTCGTCTTTATCCTTCGAAGCAGATGGCTGTGCGGCAGATGCAGGAGCAGCCTTTGAATCTACCTGTTGGGTAGTTGGATGATAACGATGTTTTGGAGCAGAAGACGCCAAAGACACTTGGGTGGCTCCGATGCTCATAACGAGCGCTAATGCCAATATTGCTTTCTTCATATCATTATTTTTTATTGTTTTACCTTGTTATTTTGAAAAATTTCTGCTTCTTAGACGCATCTCTTCGCGATTTAGTTGCAAAGAAACGAAAAATTTCTTATTTTTGCAAACAAATTAAAGAAAAAGAGACAGAATGAAGACATTACCTGAAGATTTCAGAACATATACGCAGGCACTGATGGGCGAAAAGCTGTATCAGCGTCTGGAGCATGCTATCCTTGAAGAGGAGGCACCAACCAGTATCCGCATCAATCCTTTTAAATGTAAGGATGCAGTAGGCGAACCGATTCCCTGGTGTCCGGAAACCGGACGTTATCTCTCTACGCGTCCCGGATTCACCTTCGATCCGCTGCTGCATGCCGGACTGTATTATGTGCAGGAAGCCTCATCTATGTTTGTAGATATGGCTATCCGACAGTACGTAAAAGAACCGGTGATGATGCTGGATCTCTGTGCTGCCCCTGGCGGAAAGTCGACTGCCGTAAGAGCAGCCTTGCCGGAAGGGAGTCTGCTCTTCAGCAACGAACCGATGCGCACCCGCTCGCAGATTCTTGCCGAGAACGTACAGAAGTTCGGTCATCCGGATATGATTGTCACCAACAACTATCCCCGCGATTACAAGAAATCGAAGTTGCAGTTTGATGTGATCCTTACCGATGTTCCCTGCTCCGGCGAAGGAATGTTCCGCAAAGATGAAGGGGCTATCGGCGAATGGAGTACCCAGAATGTGAACAACTGCTGGCAGCTGCAGCGCGAAATCGTTTCGGATATCTGGAACTGTCTGAAGCCAGGCGGTATCTTGATTTACTCTACCTGCACCTTCAATGCGCACGAAGATGAGGAGAACGTAGCCTGGATTTGCGAAGAACTGGGTGCTGAAGTGATGGCACTGGAGGGTGTAGAAGATGCATGGAACATCACCCGCAACCTCACGGGCACCGACTTCCTGGTTTACCGATTTATTCCTGGCGTTTCGCGAGGCGAAGGTCTGTTTATGGCGATTCTGAAGAAAGAGGGCGAATGGGAAGCTGGCTCTGCAGCCAAAGAGAACAGGAAGGATAAGAAGAAGAAAGACAAGAAGGTGACGAAAGGAAAGGGACTGGAGATTCCGAGCGGCTGGCTGAAGACTGATACTGAATGGATGCCAGCAGAGAGCAACGAGACGGTTTACGCCATTCCGGGCAGATGGAAAGACATCTACGACCAGGCTGAAAAGAACCTGAAGGTGCTGCATGCAGGTGTGAAACTGGGAACAGACAAGGGAAAGGGACTTATCCCCGACCAGGCTCTCGCTCTCTCTACGATGCTCAACAAAGATCACTTCCCACAGGTGGAGTTATCCTACGATGATGCCATCCGCTACCTTCGCAAGGAGGCTGTGAATCTGCCTGCCGATACGCCTAAGGGTTATGTACTGGTAACCTACAGACAGGTTCCGATAGGCTGGGAAAAGAACATCGGCAACCGTGCCAACAACCTCTATCCGCAGGAGTGGAAGATCAAGAGTAGCCACGGGACGGGAAAAGTTGAAATAGTTAATAGTTTACAGCAAGAATGAATAATTCAACATTTAACATTCAACATTCAACATTCTCTAGTTAATAGTTTACAGCAAGAATGAATAATTCAACATTCAACACTCAACATTCAACATTAAAATAAAAAATGCTCAGCATCATCGCCTGTATATCAAAAGTGCATAGAGCTATCGGGTACAAGAACCGGTTGCTCTACGCCATCCCATCGGACATGACCCGATTTCGTATGCTCACAACCGGACATACGATCATCATGGGCAGAAAGACATTTGAGTCGCTGCCGAACGGAGCCTTGCCCAACCGCCGCAATATTGTTATCTCGAAGACAAGAGAGCTGATAACAGGGTGCGAAGTATACACCTCTCTGGAAGAAGCGCTGGCAGCAAGGAAAGAAGAGGCAGCAAGGAAAGAAGAGGCTGGAAACAAAGAAACGGTTGGAAACAAAGAAGCATCAGATGAATGTTTCATCATCGGAGGAGCCAGCATATATGAACAGGCATTGCCTTTTGCAGACAAGCTTTATCTCACAATCGTAGAAAAGGAGCCTGAACATGCCGATACCTTCTTTCCGGAAATCAATCCGGCAGAATGGGAAGTGACAGAAAAAGAAATGAGGAATGAAAACGGCTTACCGTTCACATTCCTCACCCTTTATAGAAAGCAGTAATCCCGCAGGGAGCTACTGCTTTTTTTCTTTTTATATCTTATTTCTCTGCTGCAGCCTCCTCATCAGTTTCCTCTTCATCATCGTTGAAAGTCTTGAGGTCCTGCATAGAAAGCTGACGATTGATAGATGCATTGAAAGAGATGATGGTCTCGCTGCGAGACAATCCCAGTGGCTGCAACTTATCATGGATGATTTCCAGGAGATGGTGGTTGTTCAGCGCGTAAATCTTGATAAACATATCAAAGCCGCCTGTAGTATAGTGACACTCCACAACCTCAGGAATCTTCTTCAACTCCTCTACAACCTGGTCAAACTTCTCAGGCTCCTTCAGATAGAGTCCCATATAAGCACAAGTTTCGTAACCTATCTTTTCTGGGTCAATGATGAATTGTGAACCCTTGATGATACCAAGATTTGTAAGTTTAGCAACACGCTGATGAATGGCAGCACCGCTCACATTGCAAGCGCGTGCCACTTCCAAAAATGGAATACGGGCATCCTGAGAAATCAGCTTCAGAATCTGCCTATCTAATGAATCTAAAATTTGTTTTGACATAATACTAATAATTTGGTTGCAAAGATAATACAAAAAATTAATAAAAGCAAGTTTTTAAGAGAAAAACATGATAAATTAATATTATTTTCCATTTTCTGTGGCAGAATAACTGATTTTTAGTGCTTTTGCCTGGCGCAAAGCCTGCTTTACGTCTGTTATCACACCCATCTTGGTTTCCTGGTCTGCTTTGATTGATACGGTCATCAGTTTCTGGTCTTCCGGCGACATACGCTTCTTTTCTGCTGAAATGTAATCCATCACTTCGGGAGCCGAAGCAAACTTATCATTCAACTGAATCTGGGTACCGGTACCATACTTAGCCTGCATCTCTTTGGTTGGCTTACCTATATAAATATGGCTCACCGCCGATTTCTTGGTCAGGCGGGTGAGTTCCTTGCCTTGTGGCAAACGGCAGTCTACCTTCAAGGTAACCTGGCGCATGTGGGTAACAATCATAAAGAAGAACAGTACGGAGAAAATGAGGTCTGGCAGAGAAGATGTATTCAACCCTGGCACTTCATGCGATTTCTTATGAAAATTCATCATTGTTTACCTCCTTTCTGCTGTTCTGTAGCTGTTTCTATAGAATTTTCTTCCCCCTGCTTTTCTTCAGCATTGGCATCAACACGCTGGTCGGCTTGAGTCATCGCATTGGCATACGACTCTGTGATGCGCTGCGGACAGATGTTGCGCACCTGTTCTTTCTGGTCATTGTTCAAGAGGGCATAATCCCTGTGATATTTCTTCTGGGCTGTTTCGTTGCGAAGCTGGCTATATGCTTCCATCAGCTGATTCTGCATCTGGAAATAGAGATTATAGTCGGCATCGCGGTCACTCTCGATAGAGATGAGATGCTTCTTGCCCAGGCGGTGTACAAAGCGGATGGTTTCTTCCTTGAGCTGGCTCACCTGCATCGGCTTACCGTTGACCAAAAGCGTATCGCCAGCTGTCAGGCGCAGCTCCATGAGGTTAGCCTTGTCTACCACCGACTGCTGCTGTTCCTTCTTCTGCGGCTCAGGTGAAGGGAGTTGGCGCAACAGTCCCTTATCCACATCCATCGATGTGGTGACAAGGAAGAATATCAACAGCATGAACGAGATGTCGGCTGTAGATGTGGTATTCAGTCCCGGGGTTTCGTGTTGCTTCCTTCTAATCAGCATATTTAATCCTTATTTATAGAATAGAGAGCCCAGAGAGCTCTCTTAGTTTTTCTTCCGAGTATAACGTGTGGCACCGAAACAGACGGCACCGATTCCTGCCACCAGCATCAGGAGTGATGTGATGACAAACATATCTGAAAGTTTGAGCCAAAGCCAGTCGGCATAATTCTCGCCATTGATGAGCATCGGAGCAGAACCGCCCAAGAGGAAGGTTAGCAGCAAAACTGCCAAAGTTCCGATCCATGTGATGCGGAAGATGCGACGCACGGGAATGCCATTCACTACAGCCTCCGACTTGCTGCTGCGATAATCTCTGATCATCGAAAAGACTGCCAGACCTGTACCTCCTATCAGGAAGAGCCACATCAGCAGGATGAGCACATCGGTAAAGAGAGGCGCATTAAAGTCGGGGTTCTCTTCGAAAGGCAAATCGTAGCCTACCAAAAAGAACAGACCGAAAACCAGCACCGCCAGTCCTATCATGATATAGAACACCTGCTGCGATATCTTTTCGGCCGACTTCGTCTTCTGCTTTGAAAATTGAAATTTAACCATTTTACATTGAACTTTGAACTTTATGATTAGTAAAGCCGATGAATTCTTCACTCTTCGTTCTTCACTCTTCACTTATTTGTTCTTGGCAATAATATCCATTAAAGTAACCGCCGACTCCTCCATCTGGCTTGTCAGGTGCTCCACCTTAGAAACGATGTAGTTGTAGAAAACCTGAAGGATGAGGGCTACGATGATACCGAAGATGGTAGTGATGAGCGCCACTTTCATACCCGAAGCAACGATAGTAGGACTGATATCGCCCGCCTGCTGAATCTGGTCGAACGACATGACCATACCAATCACGGTTCCGAGGAATCCGAGCGATGGCGCCATAGCGATAAAGAGTTTGATCCAGGAGCAGCCCTTCTCCAGATTAGCCGCCTGAACGGTACCATATCCGCTCACCGAGCGCTCGATGTCATCAAGACTCTCGCTGATATGCATCAAACCCTGGTAGCAGATAGAAGCCACCGGTCCGCGGGTATTCCGGCAGAGCGTCTTAGCCCCTTCCACATCTCCCGCCGCCACCTTCTGGTCGATATCCTGCATCAACTTCTTGGCGTTGATTTCGGAGAGACTCAGATAGATGATGCGCTCGATACAGAAAGCCATACCCACAATAAGGGCGATGGCAACGAGAGACATAAATCCCGCATTACCCTCTATAAACTTTGTCTTAAGAGCTTGATGAAATCCCATGTTCTCCTCTTGAGCCATCATAGGCAGAGAACACATCCAAGTGAAAACCAATATTGCAAAACGTGCAATAGCTGTATTTTTCTTCATATACCTTATTATATATATAAAAGCGGAAAGAGGGGGATTCGAACCCCCGAACCGGTTTTGCCGGTTACACGCTTTC